>Ga0233444_10000256_pt1 | contig 74297 bp, 100 predicted proteins | sample SI_124_October20_6_FD_182792 | JGI IMG/M metagenome (GOLD analysis project Ga0233444, IMG submission 182792) | Seawater microbial communities from Saanich Inlet, British Columbia, Canada - SI_124_October2016_10_MG | ecosystem: Environmental > Aquatic > Marine > Inlet | place: Canada: British... | reverse complement strand
CCAGATTGGGAGCAGCTAACGGCTCTGGTTCTGGTGGAAACGTGAATTCCAATAGCACAGTGGGAGGTGCAGCAGGGAACCGATATGCTGGGGGGTCTGCAAGAGATATTGGGCAATACGGTGGTGCTGGTGGTTTTGCTTGCGAATTCATTACTGGAGTGGCTTCAACTGTTTCCGTAACAGTGGGAGGAGCCGGTTCAGCCAGTTCTGGGGATTCCTATGCTAATGGCCTTGCTGGTGCTGCTGGCTATGTCATTGTTTTCGAGCTTTTATAAGAGGTTAAATGTACGCACTGATTGACACTCGGAAAAATATTGTCGTTCAGACAGAAGAAACACCATTTGATGTGCATCCTGATTTTCAATGGATCGAAACGAATGAAACAAATATTCGCTACGGAACTAAATATGTAGATGGAAGTTTTGTAAACGAATTTACTGATGCTTTTGAACAACTAAGAACTCAACGGAATGACTTACTTATTAGGTCAGACTGGCGAATGACCACAGACTATCCCTACGCAGATCAAGCAGAGTGGGCTAGTTATCGTACTAGTCTCCGCAATCTCCCTGCTACCGCAGAACCAACGCTAGATGAGAACGGACAACTAACCAACGTAGTTTGGCCCACACCACCGGATGCAGTATGAGTAACGCAAGAAATATAGCGAACTTGCCGAATGGTGATGATGCTCCGATTTACGCTTGTCGTGCGTGGGTGAATTTTCGTGGAACATCACAATCAGGGACTGCTACTGCTAGCGGATTAATTACTGGGCTTTACACTGCTACGGTTGTCACAGCAACGCAGTTTACAGTAGAATATTCGGGAACTACTTACACAATCAATACAAGTGGGAATCACGAAATAGGTGATGGAGAAGGTGTAGACTTAACGGTATCTGGCACTACAGTTACGATTGATGCGCAGATTCGGAAAAGTGGAAATGTTTCCAGCATTTTCGATAACGGACAAGGCAACTACACCGTAAATTTTACAACGGCAATGTCGGATGTGAATTACACAGCAGTAGGTAATCATAATCAACCAAGTAGTGGATCAGCTTCTGTTGTATTTGGTAAAGATTCTCCATCGTATTATTCAACAACACAACTGCAATTAACTTGTTTTATTGGAGATGGAGTTTACCGAACGGATGCAAGTCGAGTTACTGTTGCCGTTTTTAACTAACAACAAAGGATTAGAATGAATCTAGCAATTTTCAAAAATGACGAAGGCATAATCAGTGTGCTAGTACCAGCCCCGAACTGTGGGCTTACGTTAGAACAGATCTGTGCGAAAGATGTCCCTACGGGTGTCAAATACAAGATCATCGACAGTAGCGAACTGCCAGCAGACCGGGAGTTTCGCAATGCTTGGGACTACGATTTCACTAATAGCTATGATGGGGTGGGAGCGTGACCAGATCGGTTGAAATTGCAGATGCAGGACATCAGCTTGCTGCGTGGGTGAATTTTAATGGTACGGGAACGGTAGCAATACGGGCCAGCTTCAGTGTTTCCAGCATCACCGACAACGGCACAGGAGACTATACCGTGAACTTTGAGAATGCAATGCCGGATAATGATTATGTCGTTACTGCTTGTGGTAGACACTATGATGGAGTAAGTGACTACGGAGTTTTCATCGTAGTTCAGACAAGCGATGGAGATGCTAACGTTGCCACAGATTCGGTGAGAATTACTACCCTTCAGACCAGCACAGCATTACAAGACTCGCCATTTGTTTCTGTCGCAATCTTCCGCTAACAACTAAGGAACCCAATGATTACAATAAATTTAGATAAAGCCAGAGAGATCAAACGTGAATCGCTACGACAAGAACGCAAGCCTTTGTTAGAGGCTCAAGATATACTCTATATGAGAGAGCAGGAAGCCGGAACTGATACAACTGCAATTGTAGCGGAGAAGCAACGACTCAGAGACATCACGATGCTTTGTGATACAGCTACATCCGTTGAAGATTTAAAGGCTATAAACATAGAGACTAGTTAATGGCCTACTTAGGAAAACAACCAGCACTACAATCAAACGAATTTAGAGAAGAATTCAACATCACAAGCACAACAAACACAATCGCCACCAGTGGGTTTGTTGTATCAGGTAAATCTAATTACCTAGATGTATATAAAAATGGTGTTTTACTGGGTTCTGATGACTACACTCTTGGCGCAGATAGAAAGACCATCACACTTGCAAGTAATGCCATTGCTGGTGACATCATTGTTGTTATAGGAAGAAGAAATCTAACACAAGGTGTGCGTTTCTCAGAGCGCCGTCATGAGCATACAATTGCTAACAACGAGACTACAGTCACGTTTCCATATCCTTTGACTGGTGACAGTACAGATGTTTACCTGAATGGTGTGAAACTTGCTTCAAGTGATTTCAGCATCAACGTTAACACAAAAGTGATATCATTCACACTCAATCCAGTGAACGGTGATGTGGTTGCGATTGTTAGTAGAGAACCAGCTACAAGTAGTTCAACTGTTCTTCCAATTGTAGATAGCAATGGTGGAAGTGTGATAAGTGAGAGTAATGGAAGTGTTGTGGTGAATGCGGGAACGGCAGCCATTGGTAGCAATGCGTTGGTTGTTGATTCCAGTGGGAATGTGGGGATTGGGACGAGTAGTCCAAGTCAAACTTTATCAATTAGAAATGTTGCTGATAATCAAATTAGAGTCGAAAATGGTGCAAGTGCTACACAGTCTTACGAATTTGGTCGGAATGGTTCTACTGGGTTACTAACATTTTACGGGAATCAAACTGGATTCACTGGGTATGTTTTTTCCGGTGTTGATGGTGAAAGAATGCGGATTGATAACAGTGGGAATCTTAAATTTGACTCAGGTTTTGGTTCAGTTGGTACTGCATATGCGTGTAGAGCTTGGATAAGGTTTAATGGAACAGGAACAGTTTCAATTTTGGGAAGTGGGAATGTGTCAAGCCTGACAGATCTAGGAACAGGACATTACGGAGTAAACTTCACCAATGCGATGCCAGATGCAAATTTTTCTACTGTTACTTCTTCTGTTGCTGGTGGTGGAAATGGAGATAAGGGGCCTTATACTTACAGTGAAAGCACAGGATCTGTAAAGGTATACACATATAATACAAATGGTGCTTTAGTTGATAACTCTAATGTTAAAGCAGCAATCTTCCGCTAATGAGAGATTGACGCACTAACCGCAAGAATTGAAGCATTAGAAACAGGAAATTAATATATCAAAAACTCTTAAAGCACAATAGATAAATATAGTATACAATTTTAATATCATTTATAAAGGAAAAATAAATGGCACTTGAGAAGAGAACAATCACAGACAAAGTAGAAGTTGTCGGAGAATTTAATCATGTACAAGTCAGAGAAGCGGTACAGGTCTTGGAAGATGGTCAAGTGATTTCACAAAATTATCATAGATACGTTGTGCCACCTGGAGAAGATGTTTCTAATCGTGATGCAAAAGTTCAAGCAATTGTTGCTGCCGTACATACAGCAGATGTTGTAGCTGCATATCAACAACATGTAGCAGAGCAAGCTGAAGTTACTCCATGAGTAGTAGAATTTATCTAGATCAAATTTATTCAAAAAGTGGTCTTACAAAGATTATAGATACATCTAGCTTTGATAGCAATAACTTTTTTGAATCCAGTAATACTGGATTTAAAGTAAACTATCAAAGTTCTAATGCAGCATTAGAAGTTATACAGTCTGGTACTGGTAATGCTATGACTGTAAATACGGATAAGTTTGTCTTGGATAAAAACGGTAATTTGAATATTGCTGGAAATTTAACATTTCCAAATAGCTATGGAATTAATTTTGGAAACACTACCCTGGATGATTATGAAGAGGGTACTTGGGTTCCAAATGTTTTCCATGTTTCGACCAATGACTCTACATGGCTAACTAAACAAGGATTTTATATCAAAATTGGTAGGCAAGTTACTTTGTGGGGTAGATGTGATTCTGGAAATAGTGGAACATCAGGTTCTGGACTAAGATTAAATGGATTTCCTTTTTCTGCTGCGACTTCTCCAGTATTTGCTCATGCAGTAGGAAGTTTTACATATAATGGAACAGCAGCACATGCAGATAAATGGCAATTGGTAAATGCTTTATATGCAGATTCCTATGGCGAGGGCAATCATGTCACGCAAGTCAGCTATATTGGATTTTTCTTAACTTATTACACAGATTAAAAATTAATTTAGATGAACTACAATCTGCAACAATAGATGTTTTAATGGTCTAAACCTCTATTTACAATAGAAATTTGTTCTTCATGGCGTGTATCGTAAACATTCAGTTCAATAATTTTAAAACCGAGAATATGATAGGACCAATAGATTCCTCTATGGTCCCCCTTCAATCTCAATGATATTGAATTTTCATAAACTAGAAAATTTCCCCAAGAACCCGTCCATTTTAAAAATTCTATTTCCCATGCCCAATTTTCAGATAGTTTCTCCACAAAAAAAAGTTTAAGTTCTTTTCCGAATAGTTTCAAGCAACCTCTTTGATTCTAAAGTTTTGGTATTTCCTACGAACAAACGAATCTTTTTTCTCAGAAACTCTCTCAACAATTTGTAGCTTACTGGTTGATGGCATTTTCTTAGCCCATTCTGTCATGAACTTTGATGCATCATGATCTTCTTCCAAATACATATAATGAATGTCAATGTATGAATACTCTGTAAAATCATTTTGAGTCAAACCAAGTTCTGTTAATGTATCACGGTCAACTCTCAACCATCCATGTGCAGGGTCACTGAAGAAATAAAATTTAGATTTCATAATTATCCTCTATTATCAAAATAGTCAAAGAATACATCTGATGGAGAACGTTTAATTGTACTCTGACCAGATGAAGGTCTTTTATAAACATATCCTATTAAGTCACCATTTGGATGTTCCACAACATGCAGGTCATCATAAATTGCTACATTACCTCTTGAAATAGAAGCCGTGCCTTTTGACAAATAATTTTTAAGAGTTTCAATAAACATAGAAACTTTGATAAGCCGTTTAGTTCCAAACAATTGATCCAACACATCATCAGTTATTTTATGCTCATATAAATTTTCAAGAAAGTTTAGTTCATCTCTCAAAATCATTTGCGCATTCATATGTCCGGAACCTCAAGAACTGTTTCTAATATGGCTAATACGGTAAAAGTTACTATCATGAAAAATAACCAGAGTACTAAATTTTTACCATCTTTCATATCAAATCATACCTGCGATACTAATTGCAAAAACAGTGTTGAATAAAATAAATCCAGTAATTGCCACAATAACATCAAATTCTTTCATTCCTCTTCTTCCTCTAATTTATTGAAACCAATGTAAGCTAAACCAAAGATTATGAATGAACTTGTCAAAATCATTGGTAGAAAGATTAAAACCCAGGGTGCTGTTATTAACCCGATAAGTTTAAGTGCTGAGAGTAAAAACGTTACACCCCATATCATGAAAACTCCGTTTGTTAGAATTAGTATCCCAATGCTCTTCCCCAAGCACGGATGTTTCTCCATTCGTTTTTAGGGATTGCATGACAAACAGCATCTTCTATAGTTTGCGCAAGAACTTTCTCATCGTTGTCCTTGATTCTTGCGTAACGAATAGTTTCAACGCCTTTGAGATGCGGCTTTTCTGATTCAATGTAGGAATACAAATCAAAATCCGCTGTAACAGGCATACATGCATTTTGGCCAGGCAAACAAACAAACGCTACCATGCGCCATACATATTTAGCAAGAGAGTCTACACCACTCTCACCTTTTGGCTTTGAGGCACGTAGCGCACCATTCTTTTTAACAATCTTGTTGACAACTTCTTGTGCAATGGAGAGTTCCTTGCCACTCAGTTTTTGGGAAAGTGCATTGTGAACTTGGGAAAGATTTACGTTTGCCATGACGATTCTCCTTGAGAAGTTATTTAATCAATCAACAGAAGATAGTATACACTAGGATAATCAAAATGTCAAGTAAAAAAATGACTACCATTCTTTTTTATCTCCCATCCACTCATTGTATGCATAACCAGCATGGTATGCTTCAATTTGCTCTGGGGTCATATCTGCTTCAAAGATTTGAGTTCCTCTGATTTTGGAGCCGCCTTCCCAATAATTTGGGGATTCTGGTCGGTAGTAGTAGCTATCACATGTACCAACATCAAATGGTGAACCATGAGATTGGTCATACTTTTCTTTGAGTGCTTGCATCTGCTGATGTTGGTCTTGAGAGATTTTGCGAATCATCATAACGTTCTCCTTTTGGATTAGGAATCACTCACTCAATGATCAGATCATAGCAGATGCGGGAGAAATGTCAAGGGGAAAATCGGATTATTTCTGTAAAAATCCGTTCATTCAGAAGTGTCAGGATGACTATCTATTTTTTTTCTTATACGTTCTAATTCAAGCTTATCTTCTACTGCTGATAATCTATTATTTAAAATTTCTATTTTTTCATCTGTAGACAAATAAGCATTTTCAAAATCTACTAATGAAAAATAATCCCTCAGTAAATTTTCCTTTCTTTCTAAATTAAAATATACATTAATATTTCCTGCTAAGTTTTTATCATGATAATTAATACTGTATATTTCAACATTAAGATGTTCATGATTACAAAATATTTTATCTAATTTATTGTTTATTAATTTTGTAGCAGAATCTATTAATAAGTGGTAACATGTTGATTTAATCAATCTTTGCGGAGGTGTAACATTATTCCATTTTAATTCAAGGATACGCATATACTCACTCATACTCCTAAAATCAACTTTATTGACAACATCATTAATCATAAGAATATATAAAGACTTATAATCATATTCATGCTGTTCTATAACTTTTTTAATTGTTTTTAGGTGAGTATATTCGTTTTTCATATTAATGATTAATACGTTCACATGATAGGGTATTTTTCATCATACCATTTTCATAATTGCCAGGCCAGCAAAAATGATTATGTGTGCAAGATGCCGCAAATAAAGAAATAGCAAAAACAACAAACAAAGTCCTCATATTAAACTCCATAATATTAATTATATAATTTAGCATATAATGTTCTATATTTTATTATATTTTAAAATTAAAAGATTGATTAAATCAATAGCCTTTTCTAATTCTTTAGAATTTTTATTTGTATAAGAATAGTAATATATATAATCAAGTACTTGTCTTACTGTATCATCCTCTTCATGTTTTAATATTTCAAGAAATGCATCATACACTCCAAAATATCTATAATCCGGGTGTCTATGATCATAAATCGGATTATCTATTTCACGTTTCAAATACCAGATAGCTTTTTTTAAATCTTCTACACCATTCTTATATTTGTGTCTATATACATACTTAAATGCATTACCCAATCCAAATGACATGTTCTCAACAATAACAATTGCTTCCACACCAGAAGGATGAGAATTGTAATGCTCTGGATGATCCACTAATTCTTTCATGAAAAAACTCTATATTTTTTACCATCAATAATTTCAATTCTGCGAAAACATATTGAAGATGATTGTCTGATATTTTCAGTAGCACCGCCTGTTTCTAAAAACTTAACTTGCCCGGCTTTTAATTCTGCATTATGTTGACTAGAACCGGCTTTTGATTTGTTTGACATTATATAATCTCATTAATTATGTTAATAAATTAAAGGTACTCTGCACCTGTCCATTTTGTTTTGTACTCACCAAAAATATTTCCTCTTGCCTTATTTTTTGCAGGACTTGCCCAACTTGCTGCCATCAGAATGTCACCTCTTTTGAATTTAGTACCGTCTTCCAATACAACAAAAGAATGAACAGTTTCTTGACCATTACCAATAGTTGTAGTCACTTTGGCATATTTCTTACCATATGTAATATCAATACCTTTCTCAAACTTTTCAATCATCTGACTTCTGATTTCTGCTTCTGTTCTGGTTGCTCTCAGGTTCCTTCCCCATGATGAAAATACTTTATAGTCTGCTATGATTGCTTGAAGATAAATGGCAATTGCATTTTCAAAATTTTCCATGATACCTCTAAGGTTTGAGTTGGGTCAATCAAACTATAGAAATAAGTATATCAGACTTGAAAGAAATGTCAAGTTATTTTTTTAATTTTTTATGTAATTTTTGATGTGTAAACCATGCATCGGCATTAAAACTTTTGTCACAAACATATATATCAAAGTGTGGTTTTCCTCCAACAGTTACACTTGTGTGCTTACATCCCCATTCTTTTATTTGTTTATTTGTCAATTCAGTCCAGTCTATACCACTTCTGGCTCCTCTTGCAGTCCAATAATGTATCTCATGACCTTCATCATATAAAGAATTTAAATACATAATCCGTTCATATATTGGCTTATGATTCGGATAGTCTTTGGAACCATCTGCCATTTTAACTTCTTCACAAATGGTTCCATCTATGTCTACGTATATAATCATACGGCTCTTTCACGATAATTTTTGATTGCGGCTTTAATAGCATCTTCTGCTAAAACAGAACAATGAATTTTAACGGGAGGTAGAGAGAGTTCTTCAACTATTTCAGTATTTTTTATTTCAAGTGCCTCATCTATTGTTTTTCCTTTTACCCATTCAGTTGCTAAACTGGAACTAGCAATTGCACTTCCACAACCAAATGTTTTAAATTTAGCGTCAACTATTCTATCGTTTTCTACTTTGATTTGTAGTTTCATTACATCACCACATTCAGGTGCGCCTACTAATCCTGTACCAATATTTTCATCATCTTTAGAAAAACTTCCTACATTTTTTGGGTCATTATAATGGTCCAAGACTTCTTTGCTGTATGACATATTATTCAATTCCTAATTTAAAATTAGAATTTAACGGTTGAAAAGATTCTCCACAACCACATTGTCCTGAATTAGTTAAAAAAACAAACCCTTGTTCAATTAAATTATCATCCTTATAATCTATAGTAATAGAACCTATAACGTTTGTCAATAGTTCTTTATCAATGATTATTCTACCACCTTCAAATGTAACATCATTGAGTTTGAGGTCATTAGTTGATTCAAGTGTCCATCTCCATCCCGAACATCCTCCTGGATTTGCTCCAACTCTTATAAATTTTTCATCTGCTTCATAAAATATATTTTTTGCTTTTTCTGTAATAGAAATTGTAAAATCTTTATCTCCAATAATCAATTTTACCTCTTAGCGATGATGTAAAACATATCTGACTACATTATATTTTATATTAAAATTATCTGCACTTTCTTTTTCTTCTTTATATTTTTCAGAATCCAATCCTTCAGTTGTCATACCTCCTTGTTTGATTTATTGTTATCACTAAATCCATAAATTACAATAGTATTTACCAAACAACAAAAGTCCATTATCAACTCTTTTTCTCTTTTCTGTGCTTAATAATATAATGTTATCTTCCTTCACTTTTTCAAATGCATAAATCATTTCATCCAAAACATAGTGCCATCTTTTTTCTAAAAATTCTATATCAGTGTCATTAACTGGAGAATCATCTTCTAATTTTAATTCTTCAGGTACATCATCACTTGATACAAATGGAACAGAATATACATTATCCTTTCTTAACTTAACAAGTGCTGGATGAATAACCTGAGAAAGTTTATAATCTAAACTATATATATCATCTCCATCTATTTTTACATAATCAAAACGTGTACGTTGCCAAACCCAATTGACAACTGTACACAATTTATCATTAATACTAAAAAGAATATCATAAGTTCTTTTACTAATTTTTCCGCTTTCTTCTGCATCTACAAGCCAATCATAAAAAAAATGCAAGTAACTACGATAACCACACAAATAAACTTTCATGATATTTTCCTTTTAATAATCAACTTTCTAATACACCCAAAACTTCATAATTTAAATTAACAGATTTTAAATTTTTAGGATCAACTACTAAAACCATTCCTAAACCACAATTAAATGTGCTTCTCATTTCATCATTTGTTAATGATGTTTTTTCTTGTAACCAACTAAACAATTCTTCATGTGCAAAATAAATTTTTGATTCTGATTTCCAGTTTATAGAATGTTTAGATGAAATACTTCTATTAATATTATTCCAACCACCTCCAGTAATGTGAGCAACTGCTTTAATATCTACTAATTTTTTTCTAAATTCATCTAAATCATTTTTATATATTTTAGTTGGTTTTAACAAATTATTTAACAGTTCTTCTGTTATTTTAATTTTATAGTCATCTTTTAGTAATTTGTTTATTAAACTAAAACCATTACTATGAAGACCGGTACTATAAAGTCCAATTAAAATATCATTCTTTTTAATTTTCTTTGTATTTTCATCTAATTTTGTACCTACTCCAAATCCACAAACATCAAAGTTTTTATTTGTTTTAAACATTTCTGGTAATTCAGCAGTTTCACCTCCTACTAATTTTACATTTATATTTTTACAAGCACTATCTATACCTGCTATTACTTCCAGATAAAAAGATTCATTTAACTCACCTGTTGCAAAATAATCCATAAAAAAAAGAGGTTCTGCATTTTCACATAAAATATCATTCATTACCATAGCTACACAATCTTCTCCAATTGAATTCATTGGACGTTGATAAACTTCTTTAGCATATTTTGCAAGTAATACTTTTGTACCTACCCCATCACAACTCATAACAAGACTACCATTTGACCATTGCGGAAGAACACACGTAGCTGAAAATTTACCAATTTGGTCTGAATAAGTTTTTATTTTATCTACAAGATTATTTGCCAAATTTACATCAACTCCAGCATCTTTATAATTCATAATTACCTTAATAAGAATTTATCTATTATTATATAACCATCTTTACTTTTGTGATGACTTTCAAAAGCACGTTCTGGATGAGGCATTAATCCAAGAACATTACCTTTATTGTTGTATATGCCAGCTATAGCATGTAGACTTCCGTTTGGATTGAGTGGTTTGTAGCGCCAAGCTACTTCAAAATTAAAATGATCATTTTTATTACAATAAAACTGTCCGTCTCCATGTGCAATTGGTACAGTAATGTTTTTTAGATGATTATCATATAATTCAACTTCTTTGCATATGAATTTTAAAGTATTATTTTTTCTCAGTGTGCCGGTTAATATCTTTCTCTCACATAGAATCTGAAATCCATTACATATTCCTAAAACTTTTCTACCATCATTGGCATATTTTTCAATATCATTCATTGCTGGACTTAAACTTGCAAGAATACCGGCACGTAAATAATCTCCATAACTAAATCCACCTGGTAAAACATACATATCTAATTTTGGAACAGAACTTTCTTTGTGCCAAATTGTAGATACTTGGAATTCCTTATAAGTCTTTAAAAATCTAATAGTTTCTTGCTCACAATTGGAACCAGGAAATATAACAACTCCAACCTTATACATTAATCCTCCATTAAACCAATTGCTCCAAATACTGGAGTAGGTAATATATTTTGTCCTGATGTTTCATTATAGAAACTCACATTGCCGCTGACAACAGGAAAGTCCAGTTTCTCACAGATTCTAGCCATTGCATCTATAGTTTCTTTAAACTCAAACATAATCTCAGGGTTCTCAGGATTGCCGAAATTCAAACAATTTGTTAATGCTATAGGTTTAGCACCAATAGAAACTAATTTATCATAAACTGAAACTATACAATTCTCTGCTCCTTGGTCTGGATTAATATAACTCTGATATGGAAAGCTATCAGTATAAATTGCAATTTGTTTATCTTTACCTCTGGCATCTTTTCTAGGTATTCTGACAATAGCTACATCATCTCTAATACCCTTTATTGTATTACCTTGAACTTCACTATCATATTGAGAATGAATTAATTCTGAACTATAAAAATAATTCTCCTGTGCTTCTTCTCTTTCAAATATTGGTTTCCAGGGTCTTTCCATTTCTGGATATTCTAAAGCACTAAGCGGAAAATTACAACAAACATTACCATCCTTATACACTGTAAAATTTCCATCTTCTGTTGTATGACCAATTTCTACACAATCCAAATCCCATTTATCAAAAATAGCTTTAGCTTCTTCTATTCCCCGATCGTGCAAAACAAACAACATTCTTTCCTGAGATTCACTGAGTAAAATCTCCCAAGCTTCCATACCTGTTTCTCTTAACGGAACTTTATCTAGATTTAATTCTATACCACATGTTCCTTTAAATAATGCAGAGCCTCCTTTTATACCTATTTCAGTAGAAGAACTGGTAAGTCCTGCTGCTCCCATATCTTGTGCGGCAATCACATGTTCTGTTTTTGCTAGTTCAAGACAGGCTTCTATTAACAACTTTTCTAGATATGGATCTCCCACTTGTACAGTAGGGCGTAAATCTACACCATCTGTGAAACTATCACTTGCCATTACTGCTCCGCCAATACCATCTCTTCCTGTCTTAGCACCGACATATAATAATCTTCCCGGATTTTTGGCTACACTTTTTATAATACGTTCTCTAGTATGACCAATTGCCATTGCATTTACTAGTGGATTTTTTTCATATCTTTCATTAAACTTTATTTTACTACTGACAGTGGGTACACCTACACAATTTCCATAGTGTGTTAATCCTGCAATCACTCCATCCATAACACGTTTACTATCATCAGAAAATGCAGGGTCTCCGAAAAATAAATTATTGGTAAGTGCAATAGGTCTAAATCCCATTGTAAAGATATCACGTAGAATACCACCAACTCCGGTTGCTGCACCTTGAAATGGTTCAATATAACTTGGGTGATTATGTGACTCCATTTTAAATGCGACTTTATCAGTGCCACCAATACTAATTACTCCAGCGTTTTCACCAGGACTTGAAAAAACATATTTGTTATCTGTGTATAATCTACGTAAATGAGGCTTGCTTGTTTTATAACTGCAATGTTCACTCCACATTGCATCAAAAACGGATTCTTCTGTATGATTCGGTTTTCTATTTAATCTTTTTTCAATTTCAATTAGTTCATCTTTAGTCAACATATTTTACTTCATAATCATAGAGTAATTCGTTTACAAAAAGTTTTTTAGCAATATCATCAACGTCAGCATCATTCTCTATTTCTAGATAATAAATCTCCCCTACGGAAATGTGAGTGATTTTTAAATCTTTTCCTACGGAGTTCAGTATTGTTTCCCCTTCTACGTCTTTGATTCCACTCCGAAGCTTTGTTTGAATTGCCACTTTTTTCATTTTTGCCTATGTCCTTTCTGTAGATCATATTATCAAAATTGATTTTATTCACTGCATTATACACGTTTTCTCTAGCTTTGTCAAGTGTTTTTTCAAATGTTGTTACATTTAATACTCTTCCACCATTTGTTTTGTATTTTTGAGATTGTTCATCAAATACGGTTCCCGCGTGAAATACTTGAACACTATTATCAATTTTATCTAAACCTTCAATGCAATAACCATGTTCATATTTTTGAGGATATCCTTGTGAACATAAAGAAACTGTAATAGCATATCCTTCATGAAATTTTGGGTCGGGTAAATTATCTAATGTTCCTTCAGAAATTGCCTTTAAATACGGAGCTAAGTCATCTTTCATAAGCATCATTAGTACTTGACATTCAGGGTCTCCAAATCTAACATTATATTCTAAGACAAAAGGACCATTTTCATTTATCATTAATCCTATATATAATATTCCTTTATATCTACAACCTTCTAAACGCATTCCATTTAATGTAGGTTTTATAATAGTATCTTCTATTCTTTTTTTCATTTTATCAGTGACAAGTGGATGTGGAGCAATAGCACCCATTCCGCCTGTATTTGGTCCTTCATCACCATCATTTATTCTTTTATAATCTTTACAAAATGGTAATATTTTATAGCTATCTCCGTCTGACATGACAAAACAACTTGCTTCAAAACCAAATACATAGTCTTCAAATAATACTTTATTAGAAGAAGATTTAAAAATATTATTAATAAAGATAGGTGGAATATTCCTCCAAGCTTCTTCTTGAGTTCTTGCAATTACTACTCCCTTTCCTCCACAAAGTCCATCTTCTTTTATTACTACTGGATAATATGGATTTTCTAAATCTAGTGGTTTAATACTTATAATTTTGTGGGAACGATTATTACGCATGATATCAAGGTCAAGCAACGCTTGATTCATACCATCAGGATTTCTAGTATACGTCATCCATCTTGCAGTGGGTATATCCCATCGTTGCATAAACTGTTTGGCCCACAATTTACTAGATTCTAATCTAGCCGCAAGCATACTAGGCGCAACTATTCTTATGAAACCATGTCTATCGGCAATACCATCTGCAATAGGTCCTTCAGGACCTACGACAGTTAATTCTTGCAAATCATTTACAATTTCATGACAATGTTTTGTTAATTTCCATTTTATTGCAGATTCTCTGCCACCATTTCCTACAATTTTTACTCTCACATTACAATCTCATATGTATATTAAAATATATTATTATCAACTACAGTAACATTTCCATCTTCATAATAAGTATTAAATTCAGAATTAATAATGTCTATATCTTTTTCTTGCTTTACTCTTTCGGAAATTAATTTTTGATGAAGTGTAGTATTGTTTAGTGCTAATATTTGAAGAGATAAAAGAGCCGCATTTTTAGAATTGTTAATCGCTACTGTTGCGACAGGCACACCTCTTGGCATTTGCACAATAGATAATAAACTATCCAATCCTTCAGCAGTAGAGGTTCTTACTGGAACACCGATTACAGGAATTGTAGTTAATGCAGCAAACATTCCTGGTAAATGTGCTGCTCCACCAGCACCGGCAATAATTACTTTAAATCCATTTTGAATAGCATTTTTAGCATATGTAGCCATTTTCAAAGGTGTTCTATGTGCGGATAGAATTTTTTTTTCGTGGGGAATATTATATTCTTGGAGTGTGTCACATGCGGGTTTCATGATATCCCAATCACTTTTACTTCCCATAACAACACTAACAATCGGATTTAACATGTCATTTCCTTTCAATTAAAAATCTTCAACTATAAAAGAAGATTAACATTTATAAAAAATTACAATCTCATAAAAAATACATTGATATTTTTTTATATAAATTAAGCGGCTAATAAATTATAAGAAGTCAAGTATTATTTTTTATACTCTGGCAAATCTTTATGTTTAGTAGATGCAAATTTCTTTGCATCTTTCATAGACATACCTTTAGCTATCTTTTTTACTTCATCAGAAGCATCTTTCATTCGGCCTTTTTTATAGGCGTATACCATACCCATTAGTCTTTGTTGACTTTTAGATAAGGATTTCTCTAGGATAACTTCCCAGAATTCACTGTATCGTTTCATTTATCTTTTTTATCATCATCTTTTTTATCTTCTTCTTTGTCATCTGCAGCTTTCTCCATAGATTCTTCTTTATCACCATCTTTATCTATATCAAGAAAATCTGGTTTCTTTTTCTTGGCGGCTTCTGTGATTTGGTCTAAAAATAGTTTAAATGACTTCATGTTCTGTTAGATTAAAGTTAAAATATAATTTATATATATTTAGCAGGTTTATTAGTTGACCTGTATAGGAATTAATTTTAGTCCAATGATATCAGCTAGTCCAGCTGTATCTTCATTACTAAGTGCAATTGCATTTCTATTTCCCAAAACATAACGATATGAATCCATAGTTGTTGCTTTAACTTCAACTTGTTCTAGTTGTCCTCTGGCAATCTTTTCTTCTATTTTTCTTTTAAGAAGATGTGGAGGTAAAACGGATATTTCACGTACTACCGAATCTAATAAAGTTGAATCTTTACCATATAAAACAATGACTAAAGTTGTTTGAACACCTTGAATAGTATCTGTTCTACCTTCCAAAAAATACATAAGTTCTTCACCCTCAACTTGTGTTAGTTTATTCTGAGGATGAACGGCTATAGAATTTTGAGCTTGTATAGTTGTAGTTGTTAATAAAAAAGCTACTGCTAAATTAAAAAACGTAAGTGATAGACGCCGCATATGTATCCCAATTCTCTTTTAGATTATTTGATGTGTTTCTATTGTTTTCTTTCCAAGTTAATTGATGAGTTCCATGAGTATTACTATACTGTCCTTTTAGAATTAACTTATCAAGATAGTCATAAGATATGCCAAATCCTCTATGTGTTTCCTCATCAATATCTTCTATAAAATCATGACCATAATTAGTCCATAATTTATATTTATGGGTACGATATTGAACCATAGCATTCCAAAATTGTTGCTTGGATGGTCCAAGTTTAAAACCATAATACTTATTCATCAAATCATTTGCTGTGCCATTTGCTTCTCGCAATCTATCTATCTTTTCTAATGTAAAAATATAATTACCCAAGTAGTATTCACCAGCATTATATCTGTAAATATAATTTAAATCTACAACATCATAAACTTTATCCGCTTCTGGAATTAAAGGGTTCAAACTATAAAATTCTCTCGTTGTTTCAAAGTCTGAAGTGATGCTACTTTCAATTGCACGTATTCTAAAGTTGCTGTAATATAATTCTGCTTGAAGTCCATAGTTAACATTTTGCGCAACTGGTTCCATACCAACAAAATCTTGTGCGTAATCTTCTCTCGGTCTTAAATCTGTATTTGAACCTAGCAAGTATTCAACTTCTAGACAAGCACCACCAACATGAAGTCTACCAAATACAGAATGACCATCTATAGATGTTAGAAGTTTTCTAGTATTTTGCCATACCATATTTGTCGGATAGTATTGTAGTACAAATGGTCTTTCTGGTGCGAACTTGGTGTCACTCCAAAAACCAAATGGAACACTCAACCTACCTACTCTATATCCTATTCCCAAATCAGTTTGCTTATAATCAGCTTGAACAAACGAATAGTTGAAATCTAATTGTCTGTTATCATCATAAGCGGATTCGTAAACAAACAATGAATTCCATTTAAGATTCTTTGTTATACCTACATTTAATTGCAGACCAACTTCTACATTAGCATATTCTTCTGGTAGTTCATTCTTTGTTGTTTCTACATAGCTTGTGGTCAACCATGACCGAGTATTTAAACGTAATTCAGCGTACAATAAACCGTACACTAAACAAAAGATTAGCGTGAGTATAATTTTTTTCATTGAGGGTTTTTAGGGAGTATTTTAGATAGTTTGGAATATACGTCAGAAATGCTGTAAGCATTAGTTTCTATGCTTTTTTCTGCGGAATTTAATCTACTGGAAACTGTCATAACTTTGTCTTCTATGACAACTATAGATTCTTTCATAGATTCTACATTGCCTTCCATGACAAATAATTGTTTTTCAACGTTTCTATTATTAACCAACATTTCAGATACTTGGGTTTTCAATAATGGCACGGAATCCAGTTTAGTTTGCATATCATATAACGAATTCCAAACAGAACCTAAACCCCCGGCAAAGACAACTCCAAGTATCGTACCTACATATTTTGAAACATTTGATTTTTTAACCGTATTTTGATCTAAATCTTTAATTTTATCATGAATATGTTCTAGTAATTTTTCATGATTATTTTTTTCACGATCAATAATACTACCGACTTTAGGAAGAATTACTTTGTAAAAAAAAGTATCAAATTCTTTAATTAAATGTTCGTCATTAAATACACGTTTTTTGAGTTCGTGTACTTCTTTCTCAAATGCTTTTAAATGAATATCTAATTCATTTTGTTTTTCAATTATCTTAACTTCATGTTTAGATAACCATTCATAAAATTGCTCTCTTGTAAAATCGGATGACATTTTTAAATGGTTAAAAAAGTTTAGTAATAGAGTTTATATTCTATTTATCTTCTAAAACTTTTTTAGCATAATCTGTTAAAATCTCAACAATTAAATCATTTAATTTTATATCTCTTTTGTGTGCTTCTAACGCTAATTCTATGAATGTATCGGTAGGTATATCAATAGTCACTAGTTCATCCTGTTCTTCCATATTAACATTCCTTTAATTTCTGTACAATATATTTCATTAATGTTGTTTCTTTCGCATGAGCCCGCATTGATAATTCTAATACTAATTTTTCTGGTAGGTCTAATATAATCATACAAGTTTCTTCTTCTTGCGTATATACTCCGCCTTCTTTATCAATCTTTTCAAAAATATTAACATTAGGATTATTTTGTAATTCAGAAATAATATTTGCATTAATATAATCCGCTGCAGAATCAACATATGTTTCTCCGCCTGAATTAATTTCTTGTAATAAATTTTTAATATCTCTAAGTTCTTCTAACGCAGACATACTTGTTCCCATATATTGTTAAGTCTCCATCATTTCCATATATATATCCAATACATCTTTATGTATCGGAAATGAATTTCCATTTTCTTCCACTATTACATATACACTGTCATTTTCATCATCAATATCTTCTTTATCTATATCTTCATAGTCCTCTTCATATAAATGAAATAAATCATTTAATTTATTTTCCATAGAATCTATATCATTATTACTTAAAGTAAGTAGCATTTCTAATTCAGAACCATCAGAATAAACTATTTTTTCTTTTATTTTTACTCCATCATATTCACCAGTCCATTTAATTGGTGCTACCGATTTAGAAAATTGAAAAATTTTAGAATTATTCATATTTTTTTTTCTTGTGTTGGTTAAAAGTGTTCATTACAGAGAAACTATTTAAAATTCCAAAATCATCTACATTTAATAATTTTAAAGTGTTTTTGCTAATATTTTTTTTTACAATTTCTTCGGGAAAAATAAAACATTCATTATTTTTTGAAATTATTTGTACTTCATTTTGTTCTAAATTAGAAGAGTAACGAATACTAACATTGACTTTTATATCGGAATCGTGTATAATAAATGGTTTCATATTTCTTTATTTTATTTTAGTAAGCTAATTTAAGTTTACATTCTATTTATAGAATACCACAAAAGTTTGAAAAAATCAAGTATTTTTTCAAACATAAATATAAGTAGTTCAAAATATTAAATAAATTAGGAGAATTCATGTCAGCGCCTTCATTACTAAGTATTAACAATGGGGATTTAGATAATAATTTTTCTCAAGTAAATCGTTTTGAGATGGTATTTTCTATTCTCCCAAATGTTACATATACGTTAAACGAGGTGAATTTACCTGGATTATCAATAAGCAATCCAATAGTTCCAACTATACTAAATCCAACTTATCATGGAGCCGATTCAGCTACTTTTGATCAATTAAATATTAATTTTTTAGTGCAGGAAGATTTTGCTAATTATTTTGAAATACATGATTGGATAAGAGCAATTTCATTTCCTGATAGTTTTAATGATAGAAAAGATTTAGAAAGATTTGAAGGTGTTGATAGTTATGGATTTTTGACTATTAATGATAGTTATAACCTACCTTTATATAGATTTCATTTCTATAATGTAATACCCAATACATTAACTGGTTTGAATTTGATGGCTGCGGATGCTAATGAACTACTTGCTTCAGCTTCTTTTAATTATACAATTTACAGAAGGGAAGTTGTCAAAAAATAATTTTGTTTTTGGAGTTAATATGATTACCCATGAATTGATTTCTTCCGAATGGAACAACGACTATCCAAAATATGAAGATATTACAAAGAATTTATCTAATTTAGATGAGATTACATTAAGCGTTGAAAATAAGTACAACAAATACTCTGATTTCTATTACGAAGCTTGTAAAGAACTTTATGGTTTACAAAAAAAACAAGAACAAATGGAAAAAGTATTAAAATTATATTATTCAAAAAAACCTATGTCTGATGATGATATTGAGAAATATCAATTAGAAGCGTTACAAATTTCGTATACTAAACCTGAAATTGATATGATGGTACGTTCTGATAGTAGAATTCTTGATATTAAAACTAAAATAAAAATGAAAGAATTAACTATTGAAAAAATTAGAACATGTATGAAATTCATTACAGATTGGAAATGGAATTTTAGTAAATTTATAGATTTGTATAAAATTAAAAATGGAATAATTTGAGAGTATAATGGAAAAAATAAATGTAAATTTTTTAAATCATAGTGATTGTAGATTAATTTGTTCTCCAAGCGTAATGAATGAATTGAGTGATGTTTTCTCATATTTTATACCAAGTGCAAGATATCATCCTAAATTTAAAGCTAAAAAATGGGATGGTAAAATACGCTTAGTAAATATGCGAACAAAAACTATTCCTTATGGGTTAATTCACCGTTTAAAAAATTATTGTAAGATTAAAGAATATGAATTTGAATCTGAATTTTCTTTAGAACCTGTAGATTTTAGTGAAGAAAATGCTATAGAATTTATTGAAAATTTACAAATGCCATTTGAAGTTAGAGACTATCAGATTCAGGCATTTGTTCATGCTGTTCAGAAACAACGGTCCATTTTAGTCTCACCTACTGGTAGTGGTAAGTCTGCTATTATATATTTGCTCATGCGTTTATTCTACGAGTTAGACCGTAGGGTTTTGATGATTGTACCTACTGTTAATCTTGTAACTCAGATGAGATCTGATTTTGAGGAATATGCAATTAATATAGATAAATTATCTGTTCAAGAGGTATATGCAGGTAGGACTAAAGAAGTTTCTTCACCAATCATGATTTCAACTTGGCAAAGTCTGCAGAATCTTGAGCGAGATTGGTTTGACCAATTTGACACCGTTGTTATTGATGAAACTCATTTAGCTACTGGAAATACACTTCAGAAAATTCTAAACTACTGTAATCATGCAGATTTCCGAGTGGGACTTACCGGAACTTTGACTGGAGAAAAGATTCATGAGATGTTACTTATTGGTGCAATTGGTGAACCAAAGAAGATTATAACCACCAGTGAGTTGATTGATAATGAAATGTTAAGTGATTTAAAAATCAAATGTTTGATATTAAATCATAAAAATTCTCCACCAAAAATGAACTATCAAGAAGAGATTGCCTACTTGATCTCTCACCAGAAAAGAAATGATTTTATTATTAATTTAGCAAAATCTTTGAAAGGCAACACTCTGATTTTGTTTAATTATGTTGAAAATCATGGAGTTATTTTGTATGAGCAAATCACAGAAGAGATTGAAGATAAAAATATATTTTTCATGAGCGGTGAAACAAAGGCAGAATTACGTGAGAGCATTCGCCAACACGTTAGAAACAACCATTCCGATAATATCATTTTAGCAAGTAGCGGTGTATTTTCAACAGGAGTGAATATACCGGCATTACATAATGTAATATTTTCCTCACCAACAAAATCTAAAATTAGAGTGCTACAGTCTGTTGGTAGAATTTTGCGAAAACATGATTCTAAAAATGTTGCGACCGTCTATGACATAGCGGACAAATTATATACAACGAAGAAAAATTATGTTTTTACTCACTTTGAAGAAAGATACAAGTATTACATTGAAGAAGATTTTGATGTTAAGTACTATGAATTTAATTTAAAGACTTGACATTCTGTCAATTTTAAGATATAATATATTTTTTTGAAAAAAAAATTAAAAAAAAACAAATTAAGGAGATTTTCTAATGGCTAAAGCTAATTTTGTAGATAAGAAAAAATTTTATGAACATCTGTTGAGTAGATATGATACTGTATTAAAAGTAAAAGCGAAGCAAAAGAAATATTATAACATGATTGAAAAAGCTAATGGAGATGCTGCAGACAAAGTTATATTAAATCAGAAAGTTAAAGAATTATTACATCGTATTCCTATTGATGATTTTATTGGAAGTTGTATCTTAAAAATATGTAAAAATCTCATTCGTAAAAAAGGTTTTATTGAATATAGCCAAACTCACAGTGAAGATATGATTGGTGATGCGATAGAAAATTGTATTCTTTACATATCTTCATTTGACCCTCGCAAATCTTCAGAACCGTTTTCATATTTTACACAAGTTGCTACATGGGCTTTTGTCAGAAGAATTGAAAAAGAAAAAAGAGAAATTTATTTTAAATTAAGATCTTTACATAATATGGATGGACTAATTGACAGTTCATTTCAAGCGGAATATGATGATACTTATGATGGTAAAATTATGAGTGATGATTGGTTAATCCATACACGCAATTATGTAAATGAATATGAAGATAAAATGGAAAAGAAAAGAAATCGACAACGTAAGAAAAAAGAAAGAAAAAATTTAACAGATATGTTTGAAAAGGTGGAGGAAATAAATGAATGAGTGGGTGGCATTAATTACAGACCAACATTTTGGTGTAAGAAATAATTCACAAACGTTTTTAGATTATTATTTTAAATTTTATGATGATGTATTTTTTCCAGCATTAGAAGAATATGATGTTTTAGATATTATAGACCTTGGTGATACTTTTGATAAAAGAAAGTCAATTGATTTTAATATATTAGATCAAGTTAAAGAAAGATATTATCAAAAATTATTAAATATGGAAAAAACAGTTTATAGTATTGTTGGTAATCATACAGCATATTATAAAAATACTAATCGTGTGAACACATTAAAATTATTATTAAATGATTTTGAGAATGTGTATATATGCGAAGAACCTGAAGTAGTAAGAATAAATGAAAACGATGTATTGTTGATGCCGTGGATAAATGAAGAAAACAGAGACATTGCATTTGAACTTTTAGAAAAAAATCATGAATATTGTTTTGGTCATTTAGAGATTAACGGTTTTGAGATGTACAAAGGACACGTACATTCTGATGGTGAATTTGATAGTAATATTTTTAAAAATGTAAAAAATGTTTTTTCTGGTCATTTTCATCATCGCAGTAAAAAAGGAAATATTATGTATTTGGGAAATCCATATCAATTAACATGGGGTGACTATGGTGATGTGAGAGGATTTCATATGTTAAATTTTGAAACTGGTGAATTAAAATTTATTGAAAATCCTTATCAAATGTTTCATACAATAAAGTATGACAATAAATTTGATAAAATAGATTTTGAAAAATATAGAGATACGTATGTAAAAGTTATATGTAATAAAAAAGGTAGTCAATTAAAATTTGAAACTTTTATGAAAAGATTACATCAACATAATCCTGCTGACGTAATTATAATAGAACAGGAAAATATATTTAATAATGAAGATCTTGATGATTCTTTTGAAGAAGAAAATACAAAAGAAATATGTCAAAATACTGTTAGAAAATATATTGAAGAAAATTCTATTTCTTTTGGAAATAGATTAGAAGATAAACTATTAAATTTATTAAGAAAAGCTGAAGAAGAGGAAGTATGAATCGCAAAAATACAGATCCTCCTAAAACGATATCTTTAGCACCCAATGCTATTTCTCCTAATTCACAAAGAAGAAGACCGAAGTCTAATTCTATATTACCGCCTAAAAAAGAAATAACCCCAGTTACTCATGAAACTATGGTTGATTATTTCTCTGATGATAAAAAGGCAGTAAGATTTGCTAAAGGAATGGGTATAAAAAAAATAGCCATAAATCGTAAAACAAATGCGATAGAATTTGAATTAGAAGAAGATTTTCATAATGTATTAAATACAATAAGTTCTTGGAAAAAAATAAGTCCTGATGTTTATTTGAGTCAACTGATTACTGAATATTTTTTGTCAATGAAAGAGAAAAAATGAAGGAAATATATGCGAATTGAAAATGATGTAAAGTATGATTATAGTGATGTTCTTATTCGGCCTAAAAGGTCAACACTATCTTCTCGCAATGAAGTTTCTTTAGAAAGAAATTATGCTAGTATTAAATGGACTGGTGTTCCCATTATAGCGGCTAATATGGATGGTGTTGGTACAATTGAAATGGCAAAAAAACTTAGTGAAATGAAAATGCTTACATGTCTTAAAAAAACATACGACACTTCACAACTTATTGAATTTTTTTCTAATAAAATAAATTGTCAACACACAGCAATGAGTATTGGAATTACAGATCATGATTTTCGTAAGTTCTGTGATGTTTATAGTATATGTCAAAATTTAAAATTTGTTTGTATTGATGTGGCTAACGGATATAGTGAAAGATTTGTAGATTTTGTTAAAAAAATACGTGAAGTTGATTTTAGAGGAATATATGATGAAAAAGCAGATGATACATTCCGAAGACACAATCCTTTGTTCATCATTGCTGGAAATGTTGTTACTGGTGAAATGGCAGAACAATTGATTCTTAGTGGTGTTGATATTGTTAAAGTGGGTATTGGTCCTGGTTCTGCTTGTACTACTCGCATACAAACTGGAGTAGGATATCCACAACTATCTGCTGTAATGGAATGTGCTGATGCGGCACATGGATTAGGTGGATTGATTATTGCTGATGGAGGATGTACATGTCCTGGTGATGTAGTTAAAGCATTTGCAGGTGGTGCAGACTTTGTTATGTTAGGTGGAATGTTAGCCGGTCACGATGAGGGAGGCGGAACTATTATAGAAAAAAATGATGAAAAATATATAGAGTTCTATGGCATGAGTTCCAAGAAAGCTAATGAAAAACATTTTGGTGGATTGAAAGATTACCGAGCTTCTGAAGGTAGAGAAGTTTTAATTCCTTATCGTGGTGAAGTATCTGAAACCATTCAAGAAATTCTTGGCGGATTACGTAGTGCTTGTACCTATGTTGGAGCAAGTCAATTAAAACACTTGACAAAATGCACAACATTTGTTAAAGTAAGTAATCAATATAATACTGTCTTTGCCTAAAAAAAGACTTGACATTTTAAATCATTGGTAATATAATATGCATATCATTTTTGAAAAAGTTCGTTTTCAGAACTTTCTTTCCTTTGGTACAACCCCAACAGAAATTAATTTAGTCAATTATAAATCAACTCTTGTCACAGGCTCAAATTTTTCTGGAAAATCTTCAGCTATACTTGATACAATTACATTCTCTCTTTTTGGAAAAGCATTTAGACAAATTAACAAACCGCAACTTATTAATATGTTTAATGGAAAAGAGTGTTTAGTTGAATTACAATTTGTAAAAAATAATGTAAGATATTTGATTAGACGAGGATTAAAACCAAACATATTTGAAATTTTTAAAAACGATCAAAAATTAGATATTGATGCTTCTGCAAAAGATCAACAATCTGAGTTTGAAAAAAACATTTTAAATTTTACATATCAAACATTTCAACAGATTGTAGTTTTAGGGTCTGCTAATTATATACCTTTCATGCGATTAAAACCAAATGAAAGGAGATTAGTTGTTGATGATATTTTAAATTTACATGTCTTTACCAAGATGGCAGACAATCTGAAATTAGAAATTACCGAAACTAAATCAGAATTACAAACTACTCTCAATCAACTCTTCTTAAAAGAAGAATTATTAAATTCTAAGAAAGAACATTTAGAAGCACTTTCTAATGTAAATGTTTCTACAGTTGATGAGAACTTAATAAATGAGATTAAAAATGAAAATGAAAATCTAACATTAGAAATAGAGGAAAAAGAAAGAGAATTAGAAACACTTCATATAGAAGATGAACATGATTTGTTATCTGTAGATAGAGAATTAAATAAGTATGAAAAAATAAAAAACAAAATAATGTTTGGTGTTGAAACTCAAAAGAAAACATATGACTTTTTTCTTGAAAATTCCAGTTGTCCAACTTGTTGTCAAAACATAGAAGAAGATTTTAGAAAAAAACAGATAGAATTAATAAAAGAAAAAATACTAGAAAAGAAAGAAGGTGTTCAACAACTCCTTGAAAAAATAACAGACTTTAAAAATATAAAAGAAGACTATATATCAATTAATAAAAATATTGATTCAAATAAAAAAAAGCAGGTTGAATTAAAAAATTTAATTCTTTCATTAAAAAATAAAATTAAAAACAATCATGAAAAAATTTCTATATTAAGAAATCCTAGTACTTTGGATGTTGAAAAAGTGAATAAAACTGAAAAAGAAATTTTAGATATAGAAAAGACTATTAATGAATTAAAGTATAATGAAAAATTTTACAATGAAGAAACTGAGATACAAAAAAATTGTAGTATTTTACTAAAAGATACCGGTATTAAAGCTACAATTATGAATAAGTATTTGAGATTATTAAATAAAAATATGGAATTATATTTAAAAAGATTTGGATTAAAATTAAATTTTGAATTAGATAATTCATTTAATGAAAAAATTACAAATTTTTCAGGTCATGAATTCTCATATTTTTCACTTAGCGAAGGAGAAAAACTAAGAGTTGATTTGGCTATGATGTTTTCATGGAGAAATCTTGCTACAAAGAGAGCAAAAATGAAAACAAATATTTTAATTTTAGATGAAGTGATGGATGGTGCAGCGGATGCTTTTCTTCAACAAGAACTTGTAGATTTATTAAATGAACTTGACTCCACAAATGTTTATGTTATTTCACATAGAACAGATGGATTGCAAGATAAATTTGATAGAAATTTACATGTTGAGCGCAAAACTGGATTTTCTATTATAAAGGAAAATATATTATGATTCTACAATCTGATTTTGACGTTGGATTTGAAATAGAAGGTTTTGCATTAGAATCAAATTATATAAAAATTAAAAAACTTGCAGAAGAATATGGATTGTATTTTATCACAGGAGATTGTAGTATAAAAGAAGATGATGATATGAAAGAACTTTCATATTATGAATATAATGGTAATGAATACTATGAAACTATTGTTCCATTTGAAATTAATACTAAACCTTTAATTGTAACACCAAAAAACATATTAAAAACAATTAATTTTTTTGTTGATTTATATAAAAATAGAATCGTTACAAATAATACATGCTCTTTGCATATGCATGTTAAATTAAAAAAAGATAAATTAAACTCATTGAAATCATTTTACAATTCTGCAATGTGTTTAGCTTATCTAATTGAAACTCAAAAATATAAAAACTTTAAAGTGTTTGATGGAGAAAAAATGGAGCATGTATTTTGGGCAAATCCAGAATACATGTATAAAGAATATGAGCGAATGAAAAACAACTTTGAAAATATTAAAAATGTAAATCATGATAAAAGAAGAGGTCTGTTTCATACACATTCAATTGGTACACTTGAATGGAGAGGTCCTAGGAGATTATTTGATAGTAACCCCTTAATGTTTTTAAATAATTCATTAAAGTCATATGAAGATAGAATAATACGATATACAAAATTTTTATTTAATTTAATACCCACTCTAAGAGATGCACACAATGCAAAAGGTATTGAAAAGAAAAATTCACTTTATTGGTCACTTTATTACTTAAAGGTGTAGATGAATTTTAATTTAGTCACTGAAAAAGATAATTTAGAATATCTTAAACAAGTATCAAATCCTTTTGATTTTAAGAATCCTCCCTATGACCCAACTGAATTAGCCAACACTATCTTTAATTACGTTAAAGGAGCGGAAGCATTTGGTGTTTCAGGAATTCAATTATCATTTCCATACCGTGTATTTGGTATTTTTATTGAAAATAACAAATTTCAAGTAATGTTCAATCCTAGACTTATAGAAATTATAGACGATACAAAAGTAAATGAAAAAGAAGGATGCTTGAGTTTTCCAAATTTATTCCTAAATATAGGAAGACCAAAAATTATTAATGTGGAATATCAAACAACTACTGGATTGATAAATAATATAGAATTATCTGATTATTTTGCAAGAGGCTTTTTACACGAATTAGATCATTTAAATGGCGTGGTGTTTACAGATTATGTAGGAAGACTTTCTCTTAAAATGACAAGAAAAAAATTGTATAAAAAAATGAAGAAGTATAAACAATCTTAAAAAGGATATTTAAATGCCAAATTCAGCAGCATTTTTAGCTAAAGTAGCAGAAAAACCAAAGTGGATGACTGCACAAGAAAAAGCAAAAACATTTGCAGGTCCTGGTGGTTGGTTCATGAAAAATGGAAATCCAGCCGCAGCACCAGAATTAATAGAAACTATTCCAGGATTATCAAACATTATAGATTTTGATAGTGCTGGTAATTTAGTAGCTGATGTCGGAACAATTAAAACATTATCAGCTACATTGGTCAGAAGAAATAGAAGAGGATTTAATGTAGTTATTGGTTTAGAAGAACAATTTAAAAATAATAAAGCCAATAATGTTCAATTTGTGTTAGCACTGGCTTCAGGTGCAGCCACAACTACAGATGGTAATCCAATGCCTAATTTTTCACCCGGGGGAGGTAGTATTGTTTATGAGCTTGCAGCTGGAGATACAACAGGTAGATTATTATTTCAATTACCTTTGTTAGATGAAGCACCAGCTACATTAACACTTACATTTCCAGCACCTGCTATGTTGATAGTAGAAGCTACTGTTGGACCAATTGGAGTACAAACACCAACTGCAATTACAGGTCTAACAGGATTTGTAGATAGTGAAAATAGAGCATTAGATACATTAGACCTAAATGGAGTATATGGTCCAAATGATACGATATCACTATAAATAAGATTTGTCAACGGCAGTTTTTATAACTGCCGTATTTTTTCACTAAGATTGGAGAACATAGAAAATGCGTGATAAAGCATATCGTAAAAAACAGGAAGCTAAGAAATCTTATAAAAAATTTGTTTCCGAAATGAAACATGAGAAGTTTAAAAATCCTGTAAAAAGTTCTAAAAATAAAAAAATGAATTTGAATAAATTAGATTACGATAATTTGACAGAAGACGATATTTTAAACTTAGAACATATGACTGATGAGGAATAATAAATGAGTTATACTCTTGAAGAATTAAGAAAACTTTCAGTCGAGGAACAAAATACATTAAACTTGGAAAGAAATGTAACTAGACAACTAATTATTAGTGCTGATAGTATAATGAATGATTTTTTTAAAAAATATAAAAAACAAGAGTTTGTCGGACCTATAAGAAAAGATATTGTAGATGCTTCTAATAACATAAGAAACAATATAATGAAAATGCTTGAAAATAAATGTTCTGAAATACTTAAACAATTTAATGAAGATTATGAAAATTTCTGTGTTAAGTTCGGTTGGTATGAAAATTTAGGTGCAAAATTTAGACATAAAATAACAAGAGATGAACTTGCTTATGAGTTGTGTGAAATTATAAGAAAAATTTATTATGTTTATGTAGAAGATAAATTTCCTAAAAATTATAAAATAGATATAATAGAAACATATCTACTGAAAGAAAAATAATGCAGAAAATTAATACAACAGATTTAATATTAACTACTCCTCAATGGTCTTCTTTTTGTGCTTCAGAAAAAGGTGTTAAAAAAGAAGTAATGCCAGATTTTGTTGTAGATAAAAGAACAATAGTTGTAGACCCTATTTCAAAAAAGAAATTCTATAAATGTAGAATGGTTTCGGATAATGAAGTATATAAAGAAATTAAAAAATATTTAATGTGATTAATTATGATTTTTAAAAGAAAAGCTAACCAAATTTTTTGTTTTGATAGTGAAGAAGAATTAAAAGATTATTGTGCAGAAAATAATAACATTAATATAAAAATGTTTCAAGATTTTGATGTATCAAAATATAATAAAAGAAACAAAAGATTTGACAAAATAAAATCCAATAAAATTTAAAAATGATTTCATTTCAAGGAAATGGAATGCATCACAATGTAAATTCAGGTCACTACAAGATGTATCCCAAACATTTGCAAGAAGAGATGAGATTAATTGATGAACAATATCTGATAGTTGAGAGATTGCAAATGGCAGACAAATTACCAAAATATCCTATTCCCGATTTTCCGCTTTCATGTGCAATGTTATATGAATTGTTTTTTGGTAAAAATAAAAAAATAAAAATTTATAAAAAAAGTCCTTGACTTTTTGATTCTCTTGTGATATACTCTTTCCATCAGTCAGAAAACCCACCTTGGAGAACTATATGTCTATGGAAATATACAGTGACAGTTTGGCAAAATTGTTTGCCGCTGAGAATATTGGTGTAGAAATCAAGAAAACATCAACAGCATATTTTGATGTCAAGAATCGCAGAATGACATTTCCAACTTGGATTCTAGAACTGCCTGTTGCCTCCCGTGAACTCCTCATGTTGCATGAAGCATCACATGCTCTCCACACACCTGAATTTGGTACTCATGAAAAAGCCAAAGAATATGAGCAAGTTTTCAGAACTATTCTAAATGTTTTGGAAGACAAACGCATAGAAGATATGATGAAAGAAAAGTTTCCCGGTTCAAAAGCCACATTTATTCGTGGATTTTTTGAGCTTGTAAACAAGAACTTTTTTGGCATTCGTTTTCATGACAGTACAGAAGAACTTAGTTTAATTGATAGAATGAATCTACATTTTAAAGGTGATTATTACTTTGAATGTGAATTCACAGAAGAGGAGCAATATTGGGTAGACCGTGCCGTACAAAATAAGACCTTTGAGGAAGTGTATCAAAATGCTCTAGAATTGTTTGAGTGGATTAAAAAAGAATACTCTAAAGAAGTGTTGGAAAACATCAAATTCAATTTGGATGATTTGCAATTTGGTGATAGTGATTATGATGTTGATGGTAATCCAATTCAAATGGATTTAGACAAAGTTAAAGAATCTATTGGTGAAGAAGCATTTGAAGAATTGATGAACGCAATTGAAGAGAATAGAAAAGAAGATGCGGAAAATATTATCAATCAAAATCTAAAGGATGATAGACTAGATTTTGCTGAGAATAATTCTGCGAAAACAGATCAGAATTGGGAAAAGAACCAAGAAAATTTCATGAAGGATAGAGAGAATCAATACAATTCTTTCTCATACCGACATCCGCTAAATCTTAATATTCCAAGAAGAATCAATTGTGATGATTTTATTGTTAAAAATAGAGTTGTCACTGAAACATTAACAGAAAATTTTTCATATCTTTCCGATACAGAAAGAGAAAGTTTTCAAAACTTTATGAAAAAGCATAAAGATTCTATGCGACAGATTCTCTCTCATATGGTTAGAGAATTTTATCGCAAAAAAGCTGCAGAAGATTATCGTAGAACGCAAGAATCTAAAACTGGTAATCTTGACTTGCACAAATTACCACATTACAAATATAATTCCGATTTGTTCCTAAACAAGTCTGTGATAAAAGATGAAAAAAATCATGGGTTTGTGTTGCTTCTAGATTGGTCTGGCTCCATGAGTTCAATCATGACCAATGCAATTTTACAATTAATCAATAAAGTTACTTTCTGTAAAGCGATTGATGTTCCATTTGTAGCATATGCATTTTCATCCGAAGCAGGAAAAAGCTATGATACTCCACAAGATATTGTGGTACATGCAACAGATGAAAATGATTTAAGAATCGGTTATACTTATAAACTAATAGAGTTGTGTGATTCTACTAGAAAGAATTATGAAGAACAACTCCGAAATCTATATTATCTTGCATATTGCTTCATCAATAATAACATGATACCAGTTCATAGATATACATCAATGAAAAATTCTTGTGATGAATATCTACGCATACATGGTAATGAAAAAGTAGATTCATTTCCTCAACAAAATTGGAGAGTAAGACAATTAGAACAATCTGTTGTTTTGAGTGATTTGTTTGAATTGGGTTCTACTCCACTGAACGATAGTTTAGTATTGATGAACCACGTATTACCCAAAACACAACAACGTATGAATGTGGATATCATGAACTTCATTACCATTACAGATGGTGATAGTGATTTTATTCAATCCCCAGCAAAGGTTAGCGATTCAAAGACATACAAACAAAATTGTCATCCGAAGAAAAATTCCGAAACTTATACTGAGGACTCTATTGAAATTGATAAATTACATACAATTTTTGGAAGAAATGGTACAGCATCTAATAGACGGGGTGATAACACAATTTTCTTACGTTCACTGTATTCAGATAAGATCTATGATTTAACAATGCCAGAAATGAAAGATGGTGGATATGGCCATTCAAAGAGCAGAGAACGTACACGTACATTTGCTAAAGTATTGAAACAAGAAACCGGTGCGAATGTTATTAGCATTGAGTTGCTACCTAATAACAACAACTCTTTCAAAAAAACCATCATGTCAATGTATAACACTGATGATTTTGAAAAAATTGAAAAAATCTCCGCTGATTATCGCAAGAATGGTTTTGCAGTAATTGAAAATGGCTATGACAAAATCTTTGCAGTGAACACAAATGTAATCTGTGAAGAATCATACAATCGTAATTACTATTACGATGTTTCTAATCTAGATGAAGAACGTGATTATTTTGATGATATCACTCAAACTAAGGATGGTAAATATACTACCAAACAATTGAAGAATGCACTTGTGAAAAATTCTTCTCAAAAAGCAAAACGGAAGTTCCTTGCTTCCAGAATTGTTGATATTATTTCCGATAAACAGAAAATTTCTGCTTGACATTTCTCCACAACACTGATATACTATTTCAGTGTTGTGGATTTCCCCTATAATCAAGGAGATTATTATGAGCCGTGAGATTGAACTTGTACGTGAACACCTGAATAATGACGTTGCTACTCGCAAAGAGATTGTTGTTGCTGCTAAAGAACTTGGAATCAAACATGGTCCTGTGTTGCGAAAAGCAGAGAAAATTTCTCATGGTGTTTATAAATTGGAGACTGTATTGAAAAAGACCCCACCTGTTAAAGAAAAAGTTGTAAATTTTCGGCCTAAACAAGAAGAGGTGAGTAAAGGTTATATACCTGAAAAAGACCCTTGCTTTGTTGCTTTTGGAGACTTCGGCGTAGTAGATGCCGTAATTGCATCCAAACGTTTCATGCCTGTCGTAATTACTGGCGATTCTGGTAATGGCAAGACTAAAATGGTAGAGCAAGCTTGTGCCAAAAACAAGCGTAATTTCTATCGTATGAATATTACTGTTGAAACAGATGAGATGGATATTCTTGGTCACTATAATTTGATCAATGGTGAAACAGTATGGGAGGACTCCCCACTAGTGGAAGCCGCTAAAGTTGGTGGCATTGTATTACTAGATGAAATCTTTGCTGGCAATCCAGCACGGATGTTGGCATTGCAAGGTATTCTAGAAGGCAAGCCATTTCTAATCAAGAAAACTGGTGAACGTGTTATTCCGGCAAAAGGATTCAATATTATTGCAACTGACAATACAAAGGGGAATGGTTCTGAATCTGGACGTTACATCGGAACTAACATTCAAAACACCGCATTTCTTGAGCGATTTGTAATGTGTATTGACCATGACTATCCACCAAAAGCTAAAGAAATCAAGATGTTGGATAAGTACATTGAAGTATACAATATCAATATTGATGATAAGGATTATACAAATAAACTTGCGCAATGGGCAGAAGTCACTCGCAAATCTTACAAAGATGGTGCAATTGATGAACTTGTAACAACACGGAGATTGTTTCATATTTTGGACATTTATTCCGTATTGAACGATAAAGAAAAAGCTATTCAATACGCAATCTCTAGATTTGATGAAGAAGTGCGAGATTCCTTCTTATCACTTTATAAAAAGATTGATGAAACTGTTGTTGACCCTAATCATCAACCAATTGAAAAGGAAAACCTAGTAACATTAGACCAACTTATAGATGAAGTTTTTGATGAGAAAGAAAAACAACATTATTTATTAGATTCTGCTGATTATGATGAAAGGCATAAGTTGTTCAAATTATATCTTGAAACTTTGGAAGAATATACAGAATTAGAGCAATCTTATGATAGAGTTTTGCAAGCCGATTTGATTTATCAACGAAAACTTTTAATTGAAAAATTGTGGAATATTTTTGATTCCGCTTCTTAAAACATCCTAAATAGTAGAGAAACAGTGGTAGTGTAAGTGTTCTCTACTATTTTATTAATTTATTTTGGAGTATATTAATGGCTGAAGCAGAAAATACTGGTAATGTGTCCCCAGGTATGAAAACACAATTAGAACCTAAAGACTTTGAAGGTAAAAGTTTGATGGTTTGTATGCCTTGTTATGGTGGAATGATGGTAGCTGAAACAGCATCTCGCCTAATTGACCTCAACACTCTTTGTTCTTATTTCGGAATTAAACTTCAGTGTAAATTTATTATGAATGAAAGTTTGATTCAGAGAGCCAGAAACTATCTCACGCATTATTTTGAAATTTCCGATTTCACTCATATGATGTTTATTGATGCTGATATTGTTTTTGATCCAAGAGATGTATTACATTTATTACATCTTTCAGATGAAGACCATCAAGTCATTGGTGGACTTTATCCTAAAAAACATATTCTTTGGCCGAGAGTAGATAAGGCAGCAAAGGTTCCCGGATTTTTAGATGATCCTAATAAATTATCAGAATTTGGTGGGGATTTCGTTTTTAATCCCGCACATAGAGGTGAAATTGAAATTTTTAAGCCTGTAGAAGTTTTAGAAATCGGAACTGGTTTTATGATGATTAGTAAAACTGCACTAGAAACATATCGTAATGCATATCCTAATTATGAATATAGACCAGACCATAATCATTCAAAAGATTTTAATGGTTCAAAAAATATTACTGCATATTTTCATGTAGACTTCGACAGACCAGATACAACTGGTGGTGAAACTAATCGTCTTCTTTCTGAAGATTATTTCTTTTGTCAAATGTCACGTAAAGCAGGAACTAAAATCTGGGCATGTCCTTGGATGCAATTGAGTCATGTAGGAACTTACGTATATCGTGGTTCTGTACAAGCACTTGCTGCAATGGAACAAGTGAGTACAAGACAACAAGAAATTCCTACAATTGATATTAAAGGTTAAAAAAAACTTTACTTTTTTAAAATTATATGGTATAATGTTGATATATATTCAACCACATGAATTATTAGGACGGTTTAAAAATAATCAAGAATTAATTGAAAGTATGTATAATCTTGGAATAGATTATGAGACAAACACATTAGATTGTGTATTTGAAGATGAGTGTGTTCCAGTTTTTAGTTTTAAGAAATATGGTTTTCTCCAAGATAATCGTTGGAGTACTTACGAAATTTCTAAAGGTTCGGCTGGTATTTTAATTGAAATTGTGATCTCAAAAGAGGAGTATTAATTATGATGAAACTTTCAAAATCAGACCTATTGTTCTTATCTAACTTTGCTTCAATCAATGAATCAATTCATATCTATGAAGGAGCAATGCAAAGTACAGTTGCCAATTCTGGAAATTTATTTGCATTTGCCTCCTTTGATGAGGATTTTCCAAAAGAGTTTTGTATCTTTGATTTAAATCATTTTATTTCTGTGTACTCTTTAGTTTCATCTACAGGAGATACAGTTTTAGAATTTCCAGAAGATAAACAATATCTGGTAATTAAATCAGATAAAACAAGCCAAGACATTCGCTTTTGTGATGCCAAACTTGTAGAAGAATTAGATAGAAATAAAAAGTATGTAATTGAAAAACCAGATATTGTATTTACAATTAGTGAGTCATTATTAGAGTATGGTAAAAAATCTGCCGCTATTAATGGTTTTACTAATTTAGTTTTTGAAGGTGATGAAACTGATATCTATATGGTTTCTGAAACCATTACAAATAATAGTAATAATTCTTCTGAAAGACATCGTAGAAAAATTGAACAATCAAATACATCCGGACAATCATTTTCTGCTGTATTTGAAGTTTCTAAATTAAAAATGTTGAGTGATGATTATGAAGTGAGAATTGCTGCAAAGGGCGGAGCACAGTTTACATCAAAAAATCGTGATTATAAATTTTTTGTAGCACTTCAACAACCCGTAACTTTTGAATAGGATTAATATGTCTTATAATGTTTGTTCCTGTAAACTTTCTACAGGTGAAGAAATTATTGCTAAAATAGATGAAGGTCAAAATTTTTTAAACCAATCCGGCATTATAGAACTAAAACAACCTTTTGTGTTAATACAAACACAGCAGGGTATTGGAGTTATGCCTTGGATAAACACAGGTTCAACAGAATCGGTAACAATTAAAACAAGTCACGTTGTTACAATTGTTAAGACTAAATCAGAAGTAGAAGCTATGTATGTTAAAGCAACTTCAGGTATTGATATTGCAACAACAGATGCATCCTCTATTATCATGTAATATGAAAAACACGATTATAAGCTTGAGTGTACTTATGATATCCTCTATTACCATAAGTGCAAATGAAAAAACATCTAACATGTTTTATGATAACTCAAGATTTGAAAGAAGTGTAAAATATTGCATACTAAAGGCGAATAAAAAACAATATTTTGACTTTATAAAATCTATATTTTTGAAATATAATTTACCAAATAAATTAATTTTTATTCCTGTTATTGAAAGTTGTTTTAACCCCTATGCTAAATCTTCTCAAGGTGCATTAGGAATGTGGCAAATCAATGATATTACTGCCAGACATATTGGACTAAGAGAAGGTTTTTTCACAGATGAAAGATATAACTGGAAAAAATCTACAGTTGCTGCAGCAAAATATTTATTATTTTTAAAAGACAGATTTGATAGTTGGGAATTAGTTCTTGCGGCATATAATGTAGGCCCAACTTTTTTGAAAAGTCAAATTGTAAAACATAAAACTTCTAATATTGAGAAATTGAAATTACCTAAAGAAACCAAAGATTATGTTTATAAATTTAGAGCATTATTTAAATATTTAAAATTATCAAGGAGTTAATAGTATGAGCAGCAATCAACCTAATAGTTTAACATCTGTTGTATTACCATCAGCAGAAGCAGATATTAAGGCAATTCAAAGAGTGTTAAAAGAAGTTTCTGATTGTATGACAAGAATTGATTCAGAAAAAGATTTTATTAAAGATGCTTTAGGTGATTTATCAAAGCAATATCAAATTCCAAAAGTAATGTTAAATCGTGTAGCAAAAGCTTTTCATAAAAGAAATATTGCTGAAGAACGTGCAAAAACAGAGGATGTTTTTTATTTGTATGATGGAATATTTTCTACCATAAAACAAGTAGAGAATGAAACATGACTTCAATGATTTTATTTGCTATCGGACTTGGATTGGGTTTTGGTGCTGGCATTTACCTGTCAAAAAATGTGTTGACAACTAAAGAATAATTTGTTATAATGGAGTTGTTATGAGAAGTAATAATAGGTTTGCAAAAGGAATTCGTAGAAAAGGAGCAATTGAGCGACTTGAAAAGAATATTGCAGACTATGTGACTCTTATGAAAGAGACTAAAGACAAGGATACTTTGAAAAAATATGAGCAAAAAATTGAAAGGCATCGGACTGCCGTTGAGAATACAAAGAAGAATTTGAAAAATATTTAAATGGAGTTATATTTTGAACTACCTAAAAATAAACAAATGTCTTTAAACCTGGAGTATGCAGATGCCATACAAAAAAATGAATGAATAATTAATAGAGTGTAAATGCATAAATTTATATAATGGTATTATTATGATTGTACGTGATGAATTTTTATGGGTACAGAAGTATCGCCCTAAAAGTGTTAATGATTTAATTTTACCAGAAGATATTAAAAATACTTTAATATCTTTTGTTGAACAAGGTAGTTTGCCTAATTTTTTATTTCATTCGCAATCAGGCGGTACTGGTAAGACTAGTGCCGCTCTCGCTATAGCTCATCAATTAAACCTAGAAGTAATGATGATCAATGCTTCTGAAGAAAGAAGTATTGATATTATTCGTACAAAAATGACAGATTTCTGTTCTGCTATGTCTGTTGATGGCAGAAGAAAAATGTTAATTCTTGATGAGGCAGACCATCTTCCTGATTTAAGTCAAAACGCTTTGAGAAACTTTTTTGAAAAGTTTTCTTCAAACTGTTCATTTGTTATGACTGCAAATCAAGCACAAAGAATTATTGCACCACTTCAATCAAGATGTGCAGTAATTGAATTTAAATTTCCAAAAGAAGAAAAACCCAAACTTGCTGGTGAGTTTTATCTAAGAGTGTGTCATATTCTTGACAGTGAAAACGTATCTTACGATAAAAAATTAATTCAACATGCAATTGTGCATTTCTTTCCGGATTTTCGCAGATGTATAAATGAACTCCAAAGATATAGTGCAAGTGGAGAATTATCAAATAATATTTTATCAAATGTTCAAAATGAAAGTATTGAAAACTTATTAGAGGCTATTGAAAATAAAAAATTTCAGTTAATAAGAAAATTCATACTTGAAAATTGGCATGGTACTGAGCAAGAACTTTATCGTTCTCTCTACGAAGAACTTCTAAAAAATGCTAAACCAGAATGTATTCCCGATATTATATTAATACTTTCTAAGTATGGATTTGAATCTACATTTGCTGTAGATAAAGAAATACATACATTAGCTTGTATGGTTGAACTAATGACATTACCTATACAATTTAAGTGAGGTAATATGTCAACAAATGTTTTTGGTTTAGAGAACCATGAAGAAGTTGAATATGAATTAGAACCGCCCAAGAAAATAAATTTGTTTGAGTATGTAAAATCAATTAATACTAAAGAACAATATCTCGGAGATAATTTAGAAAATTACTCATCATATATAGTTAACAAGGCTATTGCCAGTTATCAAGATTGTATTTTTTTTGTAAAAGAGATGAATCTTTATCCTGCACTTAGTGATAAAATGGAGTATGACTTTTACTATTATAGTATTAGTAAAAGAAAAAGATTCGCTGAGTGGATGAAACGTGACCAAGATAAAATAGAACTTGTTAGCAAGTTTTATAATGTTTCTCTTAAAAAAGCTGCGGAGTTTCTGGATATACTATCCGATAGTGAATTAAAAGACATAGAAAAATCACTAACTTATGGTGTTACAGAAAAATAAAAAAATATAAATATATTTGATGAGAATTATATGTTAAAATAAATTATTAAGGAGATTTTATGTTATCCGAAGATACTATGAACGAAGATATATTTCGTGGCGTTGGAGTGGAAGTAGATTTAAAAAGTCAAGATGATTTTTTAAAAGTTAGAGAAACATTAACTAGAATTGGAATAGCTTCTAAAAAAGAAAAAAAATTATACCAATCTTGCCATATACTACATAAACGTGGAAGATATGTAATTTTATCTTTTAAAGAACTTTTTAAATTAGATGGTAAAGAAAGTAACTTTACTGAATCAGATTTAGCTAGAAGAAACACAATTGCTAAATTACTTCATGATTGGAATTTAGTTGAAATTAAAGATTTAAATCAAGTAGAAGAACCTTTGGTTCCAATTTCTCAAATAAAAATAATTCCACATAAAGAAAAGATTCAATGGGAATTGGTAGCTAAGTACCAAGTTGGTTCTAAAAATTAATACCATTTACTAGTGATTTATTATGAAAAAAATGACAGCATTCAAAAAAAGAACTAACATTAAATTAATTGTTAGTTCTTTCAACACAAAAAAATTCATAAAAGAATTTATGAATTTAATGGATAATAAAGGTTTGAGTGAAGAACAAATAGATAAATTATTATATAATCATTGTCTATATGATAAAAATAGTCCATTAAAATTGAATAAAGGTTAATTATGGAAAAGGTGGTAGGTTTTAAACACCTAAAAGATAAAGAAAATATTCATACTAAATCTTTTAATAGAAAAAAATTTATAAATGAATTTGTAGAAGTCATTAAAAATGAAAAATTATCAAAAGAACAAAAAGTAGAAATACTTTCTAATCATTGTCTATATGATAAAAATAGTCCATTAAAATTGAATAAAGGTTAATTATGGAAAACTGGAGAGTAGTGAATGATAATAATGAACCTGTTAAGTTAGGTGTTTATAGAATATATGAACATGCCATGTTACCTACTTTTGCTACAGATGGTTCAGCATGTTTTGATGTGTATGCTTCTTTACCAGATGAGTCAACAGTTAAAGTATATAGCAGTAACTTTCAAGACTATGCTAAAGTACTTGTACGTTCTGATTGCATAACAATTTATAATGGTCATCGTGCTATGATTCCAACTGGAATCATTTTTGATATTCCCCAAGGATACAGTGTACGCCTACATGCAAGATCTGGTTTAGCTTTAAAAAATGGTATTGTTTTAGTTAATCAGGAAGCCGTTATTGATTCTGATTATGTACAAGAAACATTTGTTTTAATTGAAAATACATCATTAGTTCCTTTTGAAGTGACAGATGGAATGAGAATTTGTCAAGGTGAACTAGTTAAAAATATACCAACACTCATCAATGAATACGTAGTGCCACCGGAAGAACGCAATCGTAAAGGTGGCTTTGGTTCAACTGGTGTGTAATGGAATTAGAACATAAACACTTTATAGTTAGAGCAGAAGTAGCAGGTACTCCTAAACTACAAGATATATCTTTTGTTGAAGATTGGATGTCACGTTTAATTAAAAGTGTTGGTATGGTCACTTTAATAGAACCTAAAGCGGTTTATTGTGACAAAGAAAATAATCGTGGAATTACGGCAATTGCCGCACTTACAACAAGTTCAACAACATTACACATATGGGATGAGAAACCACCATGTTATTTACAATTTGATTTATATTCATGTAAATCATTTGACTATGAACATGTTTTACACGCAATCAATGAATTCGGAATGACAAGATATGAATATTATATGTTAAATCGTGAAACTCCGTTTTCTCATATACACGCAAAAGGCCATGGACTCTTTGAACCGAGCATCTCTAAATGATGCATCTGATATAATTAAAATATTTTATCTTTATCGTGATATATTTCCCCACATCAGAAAAGACTACATAGATAGAAACCTTGAAAAAGGTAATGTTATATATGAAAATGATGTTATTATAATATATAATAAGTATTTGAAAAAAACACGATTAGGCAACATACATGCTTTAAAAGGTAATTTTATACTACATCAAATAGTAACAAAATATAGAGATGGAAGAGCAACACAAATATTTAAAAAGTTTTTAAATGAATTAGATGATAAATTGTTTTTAACTGTAAGAAGCAATAACACTAAAGCTATTAATTTTTATGAAAGGAATGGTATGAAATGTGTAGGGGATATTGCTTGGAAAAACAATACACTTCCAGGTAAAGTATTTTTATATACTACACCAAATAATTTATATGAAAAATTTGCATTACTATAGAAGAACTTTTACATTTTTTGTTATTTTTTATGCAATGTGGTTGTTACTATTTTACGGCAGTTGGAATGTTGAAAATGAGTATTCTAAATTTCATCATGATAATTTCGTAAAATTATGTAAAACTAATTATGAGAATATACATGAAAATGTACGAAGGTATTGTTCACAATTTATAGGAGAATAATAAATGTTTAAACTATCACAGCGGTCATTAGACAAACTAGAAGGTGTAAAACCTGAATTAGTAGATGTTGTTAAAAGAGCAATTGAGTTAACAACAGTAGACTTCGGAGTTATTGAAGGTTTACGAACAGAAGAACAACAGAAGGCACTTGTAGAAAAAGGTGCATCACAAACAATGAAATCAAAACACCTCACTGGCAATGCTGTAGACTTAATGGCATATGTTGGCGGAAGAGGATGTTGGGAATTAAATGTATATGATGAAATTGCAGATGCTGTGAAAGGCGCTGCAGAAGAACTCGGAACTCCGATTCGCTGGGGTGCTGCATGGACTGTCAGTGATTTGCGAAATTGGGAAGGAACAGCAGAGGAAGCTATGAATGCGTATATAGACATTCGTAGAGCAGAAGGAAGAAGACCTTTTATAGATGCTCCACATTTTGAGCTTGTATAAAAAAATCCTTGACTTTTCAGATAGTTTTGATATGATAGATGAATATTCACCGCTAAGAAAAATTTTAGTTAAAAAGCTACCATGATTACAAAGCAAATCATAGATAGACTGACAGATGAGGTAAAGGAATTATTTGATTTTTACGACAAAAAGAAGTTAAGAAAATCTGATAAGCAGAAATCTGAAGATATTTCTGGTTTGCTTGAGACAGTGATGGAAGAAATGATTGAAGGTGCGATTGCTCCAAAAGTTGATAGTGAGCCAGATATTCGTTTGAATGGTGAGCCTGTTGAGATTAAAACAACATCTGGTGATTCTTGGAGAGGTGGAGAATACTCTAAGCGAGGTGGATATTTCATTTTTGTTTCATGGAAATTGAATGAAAATAATGTCCCATCATTTTTTATAGCTGGATTAAGTTTACAAAAAGATGATTGGATTATTAGTAAATCTAAAAATTATTATGCAACTACTTTTAATAAAAAGCAATTATTAAAAAATCAAGATAGAGTAGATTTTTATAGTGGTAAACTCAAATCATACATGCGAGGTTCACAACAATGTATTTCTTTAGTATATGATAATACTAAAGAGTTTGATTTAAAATCTTTATTTTAAAATACTCCTGATTAGCTCAGTTGGTAGAGCAAATGACTGTTAATCATTGGGTCGCTGGTTCGAGTCCAGCATCAGGAGCCAAACCTTATGGAGTAATTATGGCTAATGCTAAACAAAAGAAAGTTGTACGTAAAATGCTTTCGCAAATTGAAGTGATGAAAAAGAAAGCAACTGAAAAAAAGGAATCTGCTGAAGTTATTGCAAGAAAAGAACAAAATATGTTGAATTATTATAAAGATAAATTCGGAAAAAGGTTTGATGAATTTGCTGATATGGTAAGCTAAAGAGATATGCGGGGTGTTCCATTCACATGTCTTATATACATGCGGCAAAACAGAGTGGCGGTGCCAATGAAGTTCAATTCTTCCACCCCGTACCACATTTAAAAAAAATATATTTATTATGTAATTAATGGAAAATAATACAAATAATGAAGATTTAAAGTTCAATGAACCTTTTCTTGAAAAAAAAGAAGTAACTGCAATTTCATATGATAGTTCCGTAGTAGATGAAATTGTTGAGAATGAACCGCAAATCACAAAAATTGTAACTCCTGTTGATGATTGGACCTATTGGGCAAAATGGATTGGTAATGCGTTTCTCATTGTTGGTACATTACTTACTAATTTAGCATTACTTCCAATGAACTATATTTTTAGTTTGATTGGTTTATTTTTATGGGCTATTGTTGCAGCACAATGGAATGACAGAAGTTTAGTTGTTTTAAATGTTTTTCTATTAGGTACAGTTGCAATGACTTTAGCCCAGCATATTAAAGAATATTTTTTATAAGGTAATTATGACATCTTATCATTTAGAAACCATTAAGTTTTATCAAGACCAGCAAATTAGAATGATGCGTGAATTCGTTAATAATCTAGAAACGGTTACAAAACAATTTCAAGAAGTTGTTGAACTTATCAAAGAAAAAGATATTAAATTTAAATAATTTTAGGCGCCTGTAGCTCAACAGGATAGAGCAACGGACTTCTAATCCGTAGGTTATAGGTTCAATTCCTATCAGGCGCACCACTCTTTAATTTTAAATAGAGTATAGATATGAATCTAGCAGAAGTTAAATTTCCCTTTGCGTACAATGAAAATTTACATTTAGTTCATGTTAATAATGCTAAAAAGGAAGGAAAATTTTATTTTGATAAAAATAAATCTATAGAATTTATTTTAAATAAAGGAAAAGTAAAACGACCGCATTTTAGAACTAAAGTTACTGTCGATTCTTTGTCCGAATCTATGTATCATGCATACGCCAAAGAAATTTTAATTTCATTAATTAAAGGTAATATAGACAATAAAGAATCATTATCTTTTACAAACGGTGAATATAAAAATATTGTATTTAAACCGGGAGAATTTATAAATGTAAAAGAGGAAGGTTCATTTACTTCAGTTGTAGCAGATTTGGTTGTTACTTTGAGCGACAATACTTTATTAGCTATAGAAATTCTGCATACTCATGCTATGGAAGACCATAAAAGAGCATTTTATAATGACAATAATATAATGTATTTTGAAATTAAAACGGAAGATATAATACAACAAGATGCAGATTTATCAATAATTAAAACTATAGACAATAATCTTAATTATATTAAGACAAAACGTTTAATTTTAAAAACTTTAAATAAATATGATATTGATTTAAGTTATGTTGATATAGATGGAACTGGTGGGTATTTTAAAGTAGGACTTACTCAATGCTGGAAAAATGACTGTAATGAGATAATTCCCGTTTTTGCTTGGGAATATGATTGTTTATTTTCAAGTGGTGTTATTAATATAGATAGATTTATTGATAGGGAATTTTCTAAACAATTAACTCAAAAAGACTCTGAAGATATAGTTGAACAAACTAAAAAAATACCTAAAACATTAGAGTATAGACCAGTTTCAAAAGAATCTTCACGTATATATATTGCAAATGTATGTCCAAATTGTAAAACAGTACAGCATAGATATAAATTGAAAGATTCTCGATTAATATCATTACACTCAGATTTTAATGAACGATTTATAGATAATCCTGTAGATGCTCTTCATAAATTAAGAGAAATGCTTCAATACATATCATTTTTCAATAACAAATATATTGTAAAATCAACTCTTGGTTACAAAGGTTTATTAACTTTTGATGAACCTCCGCTTTTTGAATTTGCTGATTATATTGAAAGTATAGTAGATACTGATGAGCTTCAACGTGAACAAAATATAAAAAATATAGCAGCATTTATGACAAGACATTAATTTATTTAAAAAAATCCCTTGACATTTCCCCGCAATCTGCTATACTTTGGCCTGTTAGTTCAGTTGGTTAGAACGCTTGCCTGTCACGCAAGAGGTCACCGGTTCAAGTCCGGTACAGGTCGCCACAACTCTTTAGGAGATTTCAATGTCTGAAGAACATCCATTCGGTCGACAACTAGAAGTTATCAGTGGTTTTGAATTAGAAGACGGTTCAGCGATTAGATGCTGGAAAGACTTTGATAACGGATATTCTATTTCTACTATCCGACATAACATGTCATATGGCGGAAAAGCAGGTCTGTATGAGATTGCCGTATTCTACAAAAGAGTAGGTAGAGAAGTAGAAGGCATCACAGATGAAGGTGATTATGTTGCTGGTTGGTTGACTTATGAAGATGTGCTTGAAAGGCATGAGAAAGTCAAGAACCTTCTACCTAATCTTCTAAACTAATCTCGGATATTCCTGGTAAATACAGGAATATCCCTTGACATTTTCCCTCAGTCTGCTATACTATTTCTATTGAGTGAGACAACTCTCCACACTAGACAAGAGGCATCATGACCCCTACAGCAGAACAACAAGCAATCCTAAATGGATTCAACACTGTAGAAGGCAACATCAAAGTTCTTGCTCTTGCAGGAACAGGTAAGACCTCCACACTCTTGGAATTGGTACAGCAGAATCCAACCCAAACTTTCCTCTACATTGCTTTCAATCGTGACGTTAAGGAAGAAGTTGAGCGCAAGGCCCGTGCCAAAGGCATGAGCAACCTCAAAGTCAAGACTCAAAATGGTTTTGCTCTTGAGCTTGCAAGAGGTGCAGGTCTTAACTGCAACAACATCAAAGGCTACATGTCCGTCAAGGATATCATCGCCCGCCTCAATCTGACTGGCAATGACAAGTTCCTTGCATACCATGCATTTCAAGTCATGACACGTTTCATGGTTTCCCGTGATACCACAATTGCTATGAAGCATGTACCCAAGGATGTTGAAGAAAAAATCTACAACAACATCCGCCGCTACACCAACATGACTGAAGATAAAATTCTTCAAGAAACCGACAAGCGCAAAAAACGTGCAGTACAAATTGCACAACGTTTGTTCTCTTCTTTTGACTTCAACAGTGATGTTATGCTGCATGATGTATATGTCAAGTTGGTTCAAATGCACTACAATGAAATCCCTGTTACAGAAGACGTTGTTCTTTCTGATGAATCACAAGATGTAAATCCAGTATTTTCGGATATTATTTCCCGTGTAACTGCCCGTGTGATTGCTGTAGGTGACAACAACCAAGCAATCTACCAGTTCCGTGGTGCAGCAGACTACCTGAAAGAAATGCCTTCAGAAGCTACCTACACTCTGACACAATCATTCCGCTTCTTGCCAGAGATTGCAGACAAGGCAAATGAATTGCTGCAGCATATGACAGACCTGCGCATCAAAGGTTTTGAAGGTGTGGAAGAAGAGAATACTTCCGCTGTACTGTGCCGCACCAATATGGGTTGTTTGACAGAAGCAATCTCAATGTTGGATCAAGGTGTTTCATTTTCTCTTGAAGGTGGAGTTGACAACGAAGGATTCCGCATGATTGAGGATTTGGTTTCTCTTTCAGATGGCAGAACATACGATGTACGACATCCTGACCTCAAAGGATTGCGCTCAATTGAAGAATTCAACAAAGAGTTGGAAGAGGATTTGCTAAATAGAGAGTGGAAAACTTCCTTGCGTGTAATTGACAAGATGGGAGGTTTTGACAATGCATTAAACATCATTCAGCAAATCAAAGATTCTCAGCGCAAAGTTCCTGCTGATGCTGTAGTCATCACCACTATGCACAAATCAAAAGGTAAAGAGTGGAATAGTGTGCGTATTGCTGATGATGCAGAAATGGTGTTCTACAAGTCTGATGTTGATGAAATGGGTAGAAGAACAAGAGTTGCCATTGAATTCAAAGATGCTCCTGTGATGGAGAAAAATCTCTTTTACGTTGCGGTCACCCGTGCAAAAAGAAAATTGGAACTTGGACTTTCTCAGCGATTGTTCAGTGTTGAGAAGTCCGCAAATACAGTTATTCCAGAAGCCGCATAATTTATTGGTAATAATATGATAAATATAAAAAAATGTAAAACTTATTCAGAGAATTTAAATGAAAAAATTTCTAGCGGCATTTGTTTGTGGTGCGTTTTTATTATCTAGCATAACATCAATTCAAGCAGACCCGCTTCTTTTTGATACTAATCCTCCTGTAATACAGCAGCAAGAAATTCAAAAAGGAGTTCAACCAAATGTCAATTATCCTACAGTAATGATTGGTCAATTTATGTCATTCTGTATTAATATGATTATGATGAAATTATCCAGCGAAGGTGTACCAAGAAATATAGCTGCGGAAAATGCTGGATATGTATGTTCTTGTATTATGGATAGTTATCGTGAAGAAAATCAGCAAGCTGAATTTCAATTTGAATTAACAAGAAAAAATGAAGGTGATGTTCCATTGTTTAAAAAACATTATACTAACTGTAGTTTATTGAATGCTGAACGAACTGGAAATATGAACATTAACCCAAGAAAAAGCATTTGGGTTAATCAACTTAACAAACCAGAAAATATTTTAATAAATTTTAAAGAGAAAAAATGAGTCGTTTAACATTTCCAACTGTTTTTGCTAAAGAGCAAAATACATATTTTATTAAAGATAGAATGAGAATGTATTTGTTTGACCACACATCGCAATACATATTTCAACTTTCTTTTGTGTTAGGAGAAATAACTTCTACTGGTCTAGACAAGTATGTTTATGAAAAATATTCTGCAAGAGAAAAATTACAAGTTTTTTCAAACGAAGAAATAGTTTTTTCAAGAAGAACATATACTGATTCCAATGGTGACACCGTAAATCAGGTTGGTACTGATGGTTATACCTTTTTAAATGATCAACTATTGTATGATGCACAATTAGGATATGATGCTTTTAACATTAATAAGGATTTAATTACAGTATCTGCTGGCGGTACATATTCTACATATCCAGAACAATTGGCAGCATCAAAATATATAATGAGAGACAAAGAATGGATAACTAAATTTGCACAAAAACACTTTTTATTAATATTTAAAGCCAATAATCTAAATCAGACACCAAAAGTTTTATACGGATTTCGTATGAGAGATTTGCGTGACCATCCATATGATAAATTTAAATATTGATTAAAAGATTTTTATAATATGAAAGAGATGTTTTTATGAAAGTAGAGAAACTTAAAGAATTAGTTTTTGAAGTTGCGAACTGTGAAGAAAATAATAAAAATGGTGGTGTTGGTGGATTATATATATTATTTTCTATGTGGAGAGAAGATAGCACATGGTCTTTTGTGCAGTCATACATTACCAAAGAGGGAGTTCACCATATGACCAGAACAATCTCTCAAGAATTGTTGGATAGACAATATCTTAAATTAACTTATGTAAATGGAAATACAAATGAAGTTAATATATTATTGAATACAAAAGAATATTATTATATGGAGTCTGAAGATGAAAAAGAAAGTTGAGTTAGATTTTGATATGCCAGAATGGGCAAAATATCATGCTGTTGATGAGAATGGTGATTTTTGTGTTTTTGATGAAAAACCTTTTCTAGTTGATAACATTGTAGGTGAAGGGATTTTTGAAACAAAAACTAATTTTATGATTTTAGCAAAAAATTGTGTAGTTGATAATTGGAAAGCCTCATTAACTCATCTTGATTAAAAAAAAGGTTTATTATGAAAAAAAGGCGAAAACACTCTATCATTTCAATGGAACCCCATTCTGTTGAACAACTTTCTGAATTTGATATAGCCAGATATTATAATTATTATCGTATTAATTATACAGAAAAAGATGCTAGAAATTTTTTATGTGAATTTGTCAAATCAACAAAGAAGCAAGCAATAATTAATAGTCAATCATATATTCCATTGGCATATGGATGGTTGGCTAGAATTATTACAAATGGCAATAAAGTTCCTGTTGAGTATGTTGATAAACTCAATCATTATATTGAGAGTATTAAACTACAAAAGAGAAAGGTTGAAAAGCCCACACTTCTACCAACAATTTCTGCAGAAAGGAAAAATAAAAATAAAGAAAATGATGCATATTCTTTTTTAGAAACACTGATAGATAAATTATACGACACAAAGGGTAAACACACTATAAGTGCCGAATCTACTATTTTAATGTATGGTTTAAGTAAATCAAATACACAAGTTTTAGCTGAAAATTTAGAACAAGATCATCTAAGAGATTTGCGAAATATTCCAAACGATGAAGATCTTCAAGAAGGTTATTCTTTTCTTACTAAAAGACAATTAAACATAATTTTTAAAAATCTAAAGCAAGTAAAAGAAGAGTTACTATCTGTTAAAAATATTGTAACTTCAGAAAATAAGAAAACACGGGCTATTAAACTTAAACCTATTTCTGAAATTATTAAAAATATAAAGTTTAAAAATGAAGTTTACGGTCTTTCTACAGTAGAAATAAAGCATCTATTAGGCAAGCGAGTTGCGTATGTAGTGTCTGATGCGAAACGAACTATTCTGAGATTGGAGTCTAAATCTGGATTTGATGCGAGATCTTCTTTTCTTACAAATGTGGATTCTGCTGAAAAGATTATTGTATATGGTAGATATCAAGAAAGTGCTGCAATTTATTTGGCAAAAGCAAAAACTGAAAAAGACGCAAAGAATTTAAAAAAGCACATTCGGGTTCGTAGGTATGAACCTATAGAAATTAAAAACAATGAATATCGCACTACTGATAAATTCTGTGTTATTCAAAATTATTTAGATTTATGAGGTAACAATTATGTCTTTGAAACCAATTCCTATTATCTTTAAAGAAATATCAGATGCTAAAACACATCTAGAAAAAGTTAAAGTTTTAAAAAATAATCGCAATAGTATGGTTGATTTACTATTGGAATTAGCATTTAGTAAAAATTTAAAAATTAATTTGCCCGATGGTGAACCACCTTATATAAAAACGGGAGAAGCAGATTTATTTAATGCTACTCTTTTATATGCTAACAGAAAGTCAATTGAATTGTTTATAAATGAAAATACAATGCATATTCCTCAAGTCAAACGTGAGCAATTATTCATAGATTTATTAGAAAATTTGGATATCAATGAAGCAAAACTTTTATGTGAAGTTAAGGATAAAAATTTAATTTCTTATCCCGGTATTAAAAAGAAAGTTATAGAAAAAGTTTATCCCCAATGGGAACTTATTTAAAATGACTCTTTATATTGCAGCACCTTTTGGAAATTATATTAAAACAGCAAATATTAGAAGTGTGGTAGGTTCTTTTACTGTAGAAAAAAGAACTGGATTATTAAAGCAGATAGCCACTACGCTAAGATACCATGATGGTGTATGGTATAATGCAATAGGATTAAGAAATCCTGGCATAGAATATGGGTTGAGAAGATATAATGAGTCAACAGGTGATATATTATCTGTAGCCGCTATCAAATCCGGAGATTGGGAAATCTTAAACAATATTATACCTTTTAATACAGATATTGAATTAAATTTAAGTTGTCCTAATATAGAACATTTTGATGATTATAATCAAGGCATTGATAAGTTTTTAAATGGAGATAGAAAGGTAATTGCTAAACTATCACCTTTAACAACAAAAGAAACTATTGTAAGTTTAATTAATCAAGGATTTGATAGTTTTCATTGTTGTAATACATTACCAACAGAAAAAGGCGGTATGAGTGGAAAAGGCCTTTATGTTCATATAGAAAGATTAATAAGGATCATAAAGTACTTTAAAAAAGATGCGGATATAATAGCGGGAGGAGGTATTGAAAACATAGAAGATATAAGAAAATATAATAAATTAGGAGCAACCTCATTTTCACTCGGTACTGTATGTTTTAATTTGTTTAAACTATTTAATGTGATAAAAGAATATAAAAAAAGTAATCTTGATTAAAAACTCACCTAATTTTTCTTGCTGATTTTAATTTTTTCTTTCCTTGGCAATGTGCACGTTGGCTAAACCCCTTGGGGTTATTACAGTCAATGGACTTTTTGTATTTCTTAGTCCATTTTTCAGCAATGTCATAAAATTGTTCTCTCAGAGCTTCAGATGCTTCGCCAGTAGGGTTTACATACCAACCATAAAACTTAGCATTAGGATAATCTTTTTTCAAAGAAACAAAAGAATTTAGATTTGCTTTTGAATCATCGTACATAATGACCTTATCGTAAGTATCCTTGTTCATCAGAGAAAGAATGATTTTTTTCTTGTTTTCCTCAATAGTTCCACCCTTCATGTTACCGGCACGGTATACATGAACTTTTTTCATATCAATTCCGTACTTACGAAAGGTATCTAAAAATAATTCTTTATCATCAAAGTCCGCTCTGGCAGTAACCATTACAACTTTATTCCCACGATTGATATCTCTCTTCAATTGTTTCATCATAGGAATGATCGGTTTTGCATTATCAAAAAATTCTTTTGCATTGCGAAAGTTCTCAAAATCAAATTCTTCACCGTCCTTGAGTTTATAGTTGGTGAACTCATGACTGTTCAGTTCCCTTATTTTTTTCCCATCTTTCATTACTCTAACTTTTGTTGATGTGTGAACCAACGTATCGTCAATATCAAAGACAACTAAAATTTTAGTGAGTGCCTCTTGCAAATTTAAAAAGAATTGTTTAAAGTTTTTCATGTAAAATTGTATACACGGTTATTTAAATGTATTGCACCTTTCGGGGTAAGTTTTCTTCTGAAAACAGTAAATGCTATGTAGTTTAATTGTTCATCTAGTTTATTCTTTCGTACTTCTTCTGTTTCTTTTTCCAAGTCTTTAAAGAATCCAGGACCTAAATCTTTGAAATAATCATTCACTATTATATCTATAACTTTTGTTTCAAATTTAGGTTCTTTACTAAAATCGGTTATTGATTTAGTAGAATTATGCATAAAGAATCCTTTGATTCCACTCGGCTCATCACTCTTCAATATCTTTTCAAATACTTCCAATTCTTTAGAATCTCCAAAATATTTTGCCATACCAGGCCAAATATCAACTGCAGCTAATTGTAGTTTCAATGGAACTTCTTTTTTAAGTTCATACCATCTATTTACCCATCTACCTAAGTCACGGACACTTGTATTCTTTTCTTTAGCTTCCTTTAATGCAAATATAAATGAATCAACATCTAGTTTAGAGTTTTCAAGTTCCATTAATACACGCACATGCATCGGCTCTTTTATGAATGCCCACTTATAAAAATAGTTTAGAAATTTAGCATCATCAGTATAATGATGCATTCCAACGGCAGCATCTGGTTCCTTCTTGATTACTACTTCTAGAACATCTTTGTCTAATTTAACATTGTAATCCTTACATGCTTTATAGAAAGTAGTCATTCTTGTATGCATTGCTACATTTCCTTTTGCATACAAAGGCCTAGTTTCTTTCATTGGATCGTATTTGTTCCTAATAATATCTTTTAAAATATAGTTAATCTTTTTTTCTTTAGAATCTAGTTTCTTATATTCAATTGCATGTGGTGTTTTATCCTCATATGTTTTATTATCAATGATATCCAATACTTTATAACCTGCTCTGGATAAAAATACTGCTTGTACAGGCTCTGCCTCATGAATAATTCCATAACCACTTCTATCACTAATAGAATCATATCCAATATTAATCAACAAATTAGCCCATGCGTTAGCCGCTGGTTTTGCACCTTTCTTTTCATTTGGTGATGGGTCTTTCATTATTACCAAATCAAATTTAAAATCTCTAGATTCTTTTTTAATAAATTTATACGGGTCAGTTTTCATTTCTGCTGGAACTGATTCAACTTTATCTGGTAAAAAATCTTTTATTTTATCTTTTTCTGTTAAGTCTACTTCTGCATTAAAGCTAGTTGGACCTTCAGCATCCTTTAAAGTATAAACCATATTGTATGTGTTATCCTTGTCATATTCTTTTGAAGTTGCTGTAAGTTGTTTTACTTTCCTTGCTTGTGCAATTAATCCAGAAACTGTTCTAGTTATGTTCCAAAATTCAGCACCACGATTTTCAGCCTTTGCACCTTTCATTGAATGCTCAATAACAGACAACATCATATAATACATTAGCTTTTCATTTTTAATATTCAATACATCCATCAATTTTTTAGAGGCATACTCAATTATTTTTCTCACATCCTTTTCTAGCATAGCTTGCTTATAATCTCTACCAACATCATTAATATTTTTATTACCCTTTCTTTTAAGAATAGCTATTTTAGGTTTTTCTTTTACAAAAGGAACATTAAATCTTTTATATTCTTTACCACCACTATACATTAAATAAACTTCTTCTAGAGGATATGTGTATACACCATTCGGAGTGTTGAATTTTGATTTGGTGTTCAATCCTACTTGTGCTGATAGTTCACCGCTTTTACCTGTTTCTGTAAATTCTTTTGCATTAGATATGAATGAAATAAAAATATCTAGGTCCTTCTCATATTTTAACAATGCCTCAACAGGAAATTGTTTTACATTCAATTCTGGATTTCTTCTAGCTTCTGTTAAAATAGTTGTAAATGATTTCATAATACTAAAAAGATTTTTTGATAAATAAATGTATTGGTTATGTTATATTTATAAAATTTAAAATGGAGTATCTTATGCCAAGCTATGATTATCACTGTGATACCTGCGAAAATGATTTTGAAATTTTTATGTCAATTTCAAAAAGACATGAACCTATTAATGAAGAATGTTCAAAAAATAACTGTTCTCTTAAATTAAAAGTTTCATCACCAACTATCGGTTACGATAATTTTTCTTTAACTGGTAAAAAACCAGATGAAGGCTTTCGGGATAAGTTAAGAGAAATGAAAAGAAACATTCCTGGAAATACAATTAATGTGGATTAATTAAAGGAGGTTTCTAATAGAGAGATATTAAATAGCTCACTCGGGTTTTATATTCTGAGTGAGTGATAGCAAACCTGAGTAATTCTTGTTAAAACAATACGGAGTTACTTATGTCAAGAAAAAAGACACAAACTTCTAACCAAAACCGCGGATTGCAATTAAGAGAAATTGAGCCGATGACTAATGCTCAAAATTTATTATTCAATTCTTTTTATGATGGTCATCATGTAATTTCAATGGGAACGGCGGGTACAGGTAAATCTTTTTTATCTATTTTTCTTGGGTTAGAAGCAGTGTTTGACCCACATTCTCCATACAAAAAAGTTCTCATATGTAGGTCTTGTGTGCCTTCTAGAGACATTGGTTTTTTACCAGGAACTGAAGAAGAAAAAATTTCTGTTTATAAAAGACCATATCAATCTATTGTGCAAGAACTTTTTAAAAGAGATGACGCTTGGGAAATTCTTGAAAAGAAGGGAGTAGTGGAGTTCTGTTCTACTTCTTTTTTAAGAGGAACAACTATAGATAATACAATTATCTTTGTTGATGAAATTCAAAATTTAGCTTATAACGAAATTCATAACGTAGTCACTCGCATAGGAAAGGATTCGGCTTTAATTTTGGCAGGAGATTTTGGACAAATGGATTTAGATATGGAAGAAAGTGGGATTAAAGATTTTTTTGAAATAGCTAAAAAAACAAAAGGTTTTAAAATCGTGGCGTTTCAAGAAAAAGATATTGTCCGAAATGATTTTATTAGAGATTATATTATAGCTAAAAATCAATATGATAAAGAGAAAAAAGAAAGGATATTATACAATGGTCACAAAGTACAAAGAGAACCTTTTAATAATATTGTAGTTGCTGGTCAGCGATATTCTATAGAAGCAACCCCCGTAAATTAATCTAAATACACAAGGTAGGGGAATTTTAATATTCCCCCAAAACGAGAAAGTAAATGCAAGAATATGAAGACATAGTAAATGATGTTTTAGATTTTTGCAAATCTAGAAAGTATACAGTAGCAGGCATAGACAAATTATTTGAACATGAAGATTTTAATATACATAATGATGAAGTTATAGCAAGAATAATGCTTTATAACCATGCTCCATTAATGCTTGAAGTTTATAATACAAATACATTAGGATTGTTTTTTAATCTTTTTGAATGTGATCCATTTTCAGCAAGTTTATTTACTAAAGAATTTTTAGAAAAAAAAGTAGATATAATTTCTGCATTTGTTGAAATGAAAAATTCAGAAGGAAAAATAACTAAATTACTTTTAGGTGAAAAAGCAGTAGAACAATATGCAAAAGAACGTAAAACTAAATCAGAAACACCATTATTATTTTTAAATTAAAATGCTACCATTTAAAAGTTTTTTAACTGAAGGTATTAAAAAAAATCAAATAGATCAAGTCTTCAGCAACAATGATTTCAAAGTTGGTCTTGAATTTGAATTTTACAATGAAAGATTCTTAGAAGATAGCAATCGTCCGAGCGCAGAAGAAACATTACTACTTGGTACACTTTCTGATTTACTCACTGGTGCAAAGAAAAAAAATAGAAACATATTGAATAATAATCGTAATGTTGAAAAGAACAAAAGAAATAAAATCATAACAGATGATGATATTTTAAATGATTTTCAGACAAGAGAACGTAAGATATTATTAGGATATTTCAAAAGACAAGGATTAAATGAGAAAACTGTTGCGGACTACATCTACTACATTGTAGCTCAAGCAGGCTCTAGATTTAAAGAGTTGTATTATCCTCAAAATTATAAACAAGATGTATTTGACAGAGTGAAAAGACAACTAAGAAAGTTGGAAAAATTTATGGATTTGCTGAACGCACAAACAGATGAGAATGTTCCATTTGCAGACGTAAGAAAATTCTATAAGCAAGAAAGAAATTTACCACCATTCATCAAGAATCCATTGATATCTAGTAAGCATGGTGCTACTGCAAAAGCAAATAGATGGGCAATTGTAATTGACCAATCAATTTCACCAGCACTCGGTGGTATAGAGATGGTAAGTCCTGTGATGAGACCGCAAGAGGCATTAGAAGTAACTGATAAAATGTTCAACTACATTAGAAATGTTGGTAATACAAAATCAATGGCATCTGCAGATGAATTTGAAGAATCAGACCCAGATTACAATGTAAGGGATGTGCAATGTGGATTACACATCAACATATCATTTACACCAGAAAGAATGAAAAAGTTTGATGCATTAAAATTTTTAGTCTTCTCTCATGAATCTCAAGTGAATAATAAAAAATTATTTGGAGATAGAAAAGATGCTGAATTTATAGATGGTACTTTAAAAGAAATAAAAGATAATTATTTTCGTACTGCAAAAACAGTAAATTTGTCACCAGAATCTTTAGGAAAATGGTTAGATGAAAAAGTAAAAAAGAACAATATGAAAACAGGTATAGCAGTATTAGTAAGCACATTACAGCTTTTTGATAAGTATACCAATATCAATTACTCTCACTACAAATTCAGTAATAGAACTATTCGCAGAGCAGGTTCAGAACGTATTGAAATTCGTTACTTTGGTGGTGAAGGATATGAGGATAAAATTATGACTTTCAGAAGAGTTCTTGGTGAGTTGTTATATGCTCTGGATGTAGCTACAGATCCTGAAAAAGAAAAAGATAGATACTATAAGAAAGTTTATAAAATTTTAAATAGTATAAAAGAGTTTGATAAAGAAAAATCAAAGCGAAAGTGAAATTATATGCCAATAAAAACTAATGTAGGTAATAAGAGTTATGAGTGAAAATAAGTTAAACGAATATAATAGTTGGCGAGTATTATTTTATGAAAGTGAGGATGAACTTTATGAAGGATATTTGTTTAAATCTAAAAATGATGCTTTAGAAGCAGCAATGCAGTTTTGTAGACAAATGAGTCCCAATGAGAGAACAAAACTTATAAAAGCTAATGCTAAAGGTATGATATTAGGCGCCAGAAATTCTAATGAATTTACTATCATAAAACCCCCCGAAAACGAAAAATTTAAAAAAAGTGAAAAACAATGAAACATCTTTTGAGTTTATTTTTAGTATTTTGTTTATTAATAATTACTAATATTTCATATGCAGAAGATTTAGAATTTCCTATATTCAAAAGTTGCTATGATGGTGACACTTGTAAGTTTGATATACCAGATGTGCCAGATGTTTTTGGTAAAGGTCTTTCAATAAGAATACGTGGTATTGATACACCAGAAATACGTGGCAAATGTGAAAATGAAAAGGTTCTAGCAAAAAAGGCAAAGGAATTCATTAACTTTCTAATGAACAAAGCGACAACAATTGAAATTAAAAATGTGGAAAGAGGAAAATACTTTAGAGTAGTTGCTGATGTTTATGTTGATGGTAAATCAATTGCGGAATATATGATTCAAAACAATTACGCATTACCTTATGAAGAAAACATTGATTGGTGTAGATACAGGCGCATAAGAAAATAACACATTACCTGAAGCTTTATATTAGACACCAGTTAATTTTTATAATCAAGATAAGCTTAGTTATAGCAAAACATTTAAAAAAATAAAAAAATAATTTACACCTCTCATATATTGAGTGATATAAATAAATAAAACACTTCTATCGTATTTGAAATATTTAAACAAAAGAATTTTTTAGGCAACTATGAGTTATATTCCCCAATTATTATTAGCTAATACATTTGGCGAATGGTTGAATACAATAAATGATGTTATAGCTGAAAATAATAATTCAACAGCAAATGGCACACCAAATACATTAACAAGATACGATGCTAACGGTTCGCTAGAATTTAATGAGTTAAAAGTCTTTGATTTACAGCTAAAATCTGGACCTGTAATACAAGAAATCAGAACAGATTTTACACAAAATAATGATACGTCTTTATGTACAACTAAATCTGTATATGATTTAGTTTCGGGCGCAACTTCAGTAATTGTTCCTGTAAAAGCCAAGACATTAACTTTTGGAACAAGTGGATTATATGTAAATACTATTTCCACATCTTTCGGTCCATTAGATAACAAAACTCTAGTAACTTCAAATGCAGTTTATAATTTATTAAACGGAATCAGAACTGTACCTATTGCATTTAATACAGACACACTTCAATTTGGTACCGGTCTTGTTATTAATGCAATAGCAGATGATTTTAGTACTATTGATAGTAATACTGTTGCTACAACAAATGCTGTATACAATTTACTTACTGATGGAGCAATAAGTTTAAATACAGTGTTTAATAACTTAAAATTAGGAAGTGGTCCTAATATTGATAAAATTGTTACTAACTTTACAAATACACCACCTGATGATACAAGTTTAGTAACAGCACTTGCTGTATATAATCTAGTTGGTGGACCAGATAATAATATCACTACACTAGAAGGTGTAAGCTTAGAATTATCATCTGGCAATAAAGTGACGGATATTGTACACAATTTTATGTTTATTAATAATGATTTATTACCAACTACAAAAGCCGTTAACGATAGAATTTTTAATGTTCTCACTAGTGGAACACATACAATAAATCTTATAGCGAATACAGGTAATTTTACCGAAAGCCTAACTGCTGATGATATACACGCAAATACTGCAAATGTTGATGTATTATTAATTGCAAATAATATTAATGTTACAAACACACTATCAATAAATAACCTAACTGCTAATTATATCACTGCAAATGTAGTAGATATGCAAACAATGATTTTTGATGATTTAGTAGTTAATAATGTTCACACAGATTTTTCAACAATAAATGATGAAACTTTAGTAACATCAAATGCAATTTATAATCTTATAACAGATGGTGATGTTTCTATAAATTCAGTGTTTAATAGTACAGAAACACAAACATTTATATTAAATGGAAACACTGTAACTAATGTTGTTAGTGCAATAAACAATACAAATATAAATCAAAATACTTTAGCAACAACAGTAGCCATTTATGATTTGATATCAGGTAATAATACGACATTACCTTCAGTACCACTCTCAGCAAATACACTTCAATTTCCTGGTGGTGATCCTAATGTATCAATAAATTCTATATCTACAGACTTTTCAACTATTGATGACAATACTTTAGTTACTGCGAATGCTGTATACAATTTATTAACAGATGGTCAAATACCAATTGATTCTAAATTTACATCATTAACTCTTGAAAATGGTGTAACTGTAAATGGAATTTTTGATTCTTTTACAACTGCAAATATTAACAGCTATTCTATTGCTACAACAGCAGCAATAGAAAATGGATTGACTAATGGTTCTATTGCTGCTTATTTTAGAGAAATAGAAGTTGATAATGTTTTTTGTCAATTTATAAGTGTCAATAATTTAAATTATCTAGACTCTATTTCACAAAATACATCTTCTGAGAGATTACAGGGATCAATTGTTACTCCATATGTTTATACTTCAGCTATTGAAGCATATAATGAAAAAGATGCAACAAGCACAGGCATATTATTCGGTGATAGAGGAGCATCTCCCGCAGGTGAAACTATTTCTTCTACAACAACTGCAATATTTGCGAATGGTAATATTCAATTAAAAATTGAAGATGGTAGTATAAATGCAATAAGCAATCCAATCATAACAACAAGTAATGTTGTAAGTGATCATATTGACTCTGATTATGCAAAGATAAATTATATTGTTAATAAAGCAACTGCAAATACACTAGTGTTTCCTGATTTTGGAAATCAGGAATTAATTGGTAATACAGCCACTCAAACATTAACAAATAAAACTTTAGGTAAAACAGACATATCCGGAGATATTGTACCTACAGTAGATTCAATATACAGTCTAGGTTCGCCTGCTAATAAGTTTAAAGATTTATTTTTATCTTCAGCTACATTGTGGATTGGTGATAACATAAAATTGGATGCCTCTTCAGGTGTTGTAAAATATCTTAAAAGAGATGTCAATGCAGTACCATTTATAATTTCTTCGTTGGGAGGTAACGGACCTAATGCGATTGCATATGTGAATACAACATTTAATTATAATCCAGCAAAAACTACTCTATCAGAATTAACATTAAATGACCATTTAAGTTATCTAAACACTTTTGCAGGATATGAAACATCTGATGTAGGTACATTACTACCTCCTGAAGTAGATAGTAATGGAAACAATAGCTATTATTATAATATTAATGATTATGATGAAATCATATATTCAGAAACTCCTGGTAAAAATGCTTCTGAAGTTTTAACTGATGATTTAAATGCAACTATTGATTATCATGAAACTGATAATGTTGTTTTCAAAAAACCATATGGTGATTTTTTCTTAATAGTAAATCGAGTGTCTGAGTTGGAAGGTGTAACGGTTCATGCAAAAGTGCATGTGTTGCAAAATACAACACCTTATACTTTAAGCAATATAGTGATAAATGGAAATACAGTCTCTTCAATGAATATGTCTGGTAATTTAGAAATGCAAGTAGCAAACACTTATAATACTTACGATATTGATGCTGTTTATCTAGACAATCAGTGGTATAGCACGGTTATGGTAAAATAATAATTCACAGGTGAATAACAAAAAAGCCGAGGTTTTTACACCTCGGCTTTTTTTATTTAAACAGCGTTTGCACTATCAGAACTGAATACTAATCTTCAAGTCTTCAGTTTGATTTTGTGAACGAGATACCATACTTCTGTTCTCAACGTAAAGAATTTTACCAGAACCAGGTAACATGCCTGGTGTATTTGCTGTATTAGTAGTAACAGTAAATGCCTCTACATTTTGAGCATCAGCAGAATGATAACCTAGTGATTTAATTTTAAAATCACCACTTGCTAAAAGTGTACCAAAATCTTTTCTTGGCTTAATTACACGGATTCTCTTAGAGAATACATCATGATCTACAATTCTAGCAGTAGCAACTAATAGACCTGTTGAATTTGCATAAATTCCTACATCCATATCAGGTTCAAAGTTTAATGTATTACCATTCAAACTTCCTAAAGAAGCAGATGTTAAATTAATTCTATAACATTGGTCAGTTTTATAACCTCTAAACAATTCTGTATATGCACTTGGATTCATCCAGAGTCTTGTTTGATCTGAAGAATAGGTTCTTGGATTTTTAAGAATACCAATCTTTCTGAATTCGTTACCAACTGTAAATTCATCAGATTCTGTACCTTCAAATCTAGCATTAATCATAACATTATGACCACCTAATTCTTCTACAGCATCAAATCCATGTCCTCCTACGGGTGGAATATGTGCATGTACTGTAGCGGTAGAATAATTATTTGCAGTACCAGTAACCATAGCACTATCTACACGATAATGATATTTACCAGGATTTGTTACTCTTACATCAAGTACTCTACCCGGTCGTTCTCTATGATATCCAGGTGTTGTTGTATTAAACAATGGTTCAACAATTCCATATGCATTAAATCCATCAATAGGATCTGTTGTCGTAGTACTTTGATGATTCGCTTCAATTTTTACTCTTGGATGAATTTCAACTACAGCATCCTCATTTACTATCTGTGTTGCTGCAGGAAGACCGGCAACACCAGTAACACTTGTTCCTATCAAACTTTCTATGGTTGTAGAATCAATTGTAAATTCAATTGTGCCATCTGTAAAGTCAGAACCACTTGTTAATTGTACACCGCTGATTGGGAATACATATCTTTTGAATGCATCTCCATTTAGAGTACTATCAGTAGAAGATTTAATTACAACACCATAATCTAACCAAGTATCTAATCCTTTATGACCCATGGCTACTAGTCCTGCATCAGGAGTGGCCGTCCATGTTCCGCCAGCATGACTTAAATTATTTGCAAAACTAAACATATTGTAGTGAGTGTTAGAACTTAAATCTAGTCCAGCATTTGTTCCTGCTTCTGGATCTGGAAAATCACAATTGTTAACAGTATTCCATACTATTTGGAATGTCAATGAATTTTGAGAATCATCGTAATTTACTTGTGCAGAACTTGAACCAAATTGATAATATCCATCTCCACCCTGCATTTCATATCCCTCAACAGTTGAATCATTGGTTTCAACTGCATACTTATCTACTGTAACATTTAAGATACCGCCTGGAATAGCAGTTGTTTCAATTGTATATTGATCTGAGAAATCATTTTCAATTGTTCCATTTTCTTTACGTATTCTTCTTACCGGAATATAAGAAGTGGTAACAAATTTTAATGCTTCTCCAGCATCAATAGTATAGTAATATTTCCATTGATATCCGTCATTATCGTCATCACCCAAAACCATATAATCTTCACTGATGCCACCATCAGTTACAAAGTTTAAAGGTTCTTGATATGATTTGTGATCCCACAGGTAAACAGTATTGCCGTTAACACCATTGAAATTTTCAACTTTTCTAAACTTACCAACACCTTGCTTTAAACACTTGTAAATTCTAAATCTTCTATTCACAGTGTGAACCAACATGTCATCATAAAATAAGAAAGCAGAACGGTCATCGTAACCATCATATCTTGTACCCAAAGTCCAGTTCCTAAGGCCTGATTGGATCTCTATAGTTCTTTCACGCTTAATAACGTGTGATACTTCGCTATCGGAAACTTTCTTAGCAGCAATCATATCATCCCAGTGATTAAAGTGTGAATCTTTTACACTATCAACTGGAAATGGAGGATTGTTTTCGTTTAAATTCGGATCAATAGAACCATCCGGTGTATCAGAAGGATTCCACGGAGATACTCTACCTATAAACAAATACATTTGGTCATCCAATGCATAGTAAGGTATAGCATTTAGGTTATTAACTGAAGGAGCAGATGTGACACTCAAATCACCATCTAGTCCAGGAGTCATGTCTTCTATTCGTATATATCCACCAACACCATGTTCTGATTTTTCTTCAAAACTTTCTTTAAATTGTTTTGCATTACTAACACGAAAAGTATTATGCACTAGTGCGGGCATATTTTTTCTCCTATTTAAATTTTCTTAATTAAACTTCAATTCGTACAGTCTCTAAAAACTCTTTTCTATTTATGTTCGGATCATTATATTCTGTTTCAAATGTATTTAGCGCACTAATATTCCAAGTATAAACCTCACTCACAGTATAATTCATTTTTAATGTGGCATGTAAATACGTCTGTTTATCATCACCTTTTCTTTTTAAATGTTTTTCAATTTCAAATCTTATATAGTCATCAGTAAAAGGTCCAATCACAGTATTTAATAAAAAATTATCATTCGTTATTCCATTATTTATAGTGTTTATTTGACTCTCTTTAAATCCAAAGGTGTTATTTATATTTCCTTCTGAATCAAAACTTAAAATTTTCTCAAAATCTACTAAAGATATATCATCTGGAGTTGTTGAAAATGAATAATCAAAAATTTCTTTTGCAAATAATTCTGCTTGAACTGTAGGTATATTAGATTCTAAAATATAATATTTTAATTTTAAAGGAACTTTTTCTGTTATTTCTTCTTTTAAAAAAGTATCAACTTTTTTATCTAATTGAAATAAAAAATTTCTATCTTCAATTTCATTAAATATTTTTGTTAGATTTTCATTTTGAATTAATTCTATAGTACCATCAAGGATCTTTTCAGTACCAATAATATTTGATACAGTTTCTTTAAATTTAGATTTTCCATCTTGTATATCAACAGTTGTGATAGAATATTGAGTTTTTGGAGATACAATAGGTATTGTATTAATAATATCATATCTTAATTTAGTAAGAACTTTTGGTCTTATTTGCTTTTCTAAAAAGGATTCTGTTATTCTATCATTTAGCGATATTGCACTATTTTCATTATAGACATAAGATTCACTAAAAAATTCAATTTCTGTAGAGTCCATAAAAGATGTAGAATCTATGAAAGTATGCTTATCATTATACAATATAGATATTTCATCACTAGTTAATTCTTCCATATCAGATATAATGACATATTCTATTTCATCATTGTTTGTCAAACCTACATCTACAGTCTTCACAGTATCATATGTGTGTTCGGCTATTTGACTATTTAAATAATTACCAATAATTTCATTTTGTTTATTAATAATAAAATCTTTTCTTCCAATTTTAGATTTATCAGAAATAAATTCTACAAGATTTTCAAATTCAAGAACAACTTCTTCTGTTGCTATTGTATTATCTAAAATAGTTGCTTGCTTATCATATACAGTAGTACTTGATGTAATTGCAGTATGTATTAAATCTAAAGTAGGATTATATGTGAATTCTAATTCATTTAGAACAGAAACTGTTGGAATATAATCTAAATTATAAGGAACGAGTTTAAACGGTAAATAGTCATCAACAAAATTATTAAAGTATGAAGTAATTCTATCTTCATAACTTAATGTGACATTTCTGTCAAGTAATTTGGGATTATGTTCGTATTCATCAATTACAGAGTAAATATCTGTAGTTGCATCTGCAAATGCTGTGTTACCGTATAATGTTGTAAACGGAACTATATTCACATCAATAGGTACTTTTGGATTGTATGTTATTTCTGGTTCATTCAGTACAGTAGCCGTTGGTACAGTCTCACTTTCAAAATCCACAAAAATCTTAGGTATCATATCTAAAGAAAATTTTGTATCCACCCATCTACTAATGACTCTATCTTCTGCAAAAGTTTTGTTTCTATCAACTATTATAGTATCATCTTCAAATCCATATTCAAATGTTACATCATGAGTTGCGTCCGCAAATGCCGTGTTTCCATATAATGTTGTGAACGAAACTATTTCTGTATTTGCAAGAACAATTGGATTATATGTAATTTCAGGCTCAGAATGAACTCTTACAGTAGGAATATCACTTAAATTATAATACTTTAATTGTAAAGGTCTATAGAAACCAAAGAGAGTATTATCTGTCCAGGGTCCTATAATATCACTTAATGAAAATGTTTTATGTCTATCAAGTATTAAATTTTCGTTTTTAATTTCAAATTCAAAATCAATATCTTGTGTAGCATCTAAGAATGTTGTATTTCCTGTTAATATTCTATTATCAATATTAATGACTTCCATATTTTCAACATAATCTGTAATCGGCACTACTTCAAGATATGCAGTTACAGATGGTAATGTATCTTGACTATATTCACGTATAACCCATGGTCTCATAAAATGTTCTATGATTGTAAATTCATATGGGTAGATATAATCACTTCTAATTATAAGTTTATTTCTATCAATAATATTGTTTTCAATGTCTTCTTCTATTTCACCCATGATATCAAAACTAGAATCTAAAAATGTTGTGTTTCCATAAAGAGATGAAAACAATTCAAAATTAGTGAGTAATTCTGTATTTGATTGTCTCTCATTTCTTATGTAAGTACCATCTATTCTTACTGAAGGTAATTTATCCAGAATATAATCATCCATTTTTATTCTAGAATAATCCTTAATTAAAATAGGAGTCCATGGTAAAATGATATCTCCTAAATCTACATACTTATTTCTATCTTCAATTATAATAGGAATTTTTATTTCGGTTTGTGCTTCTGCAAGTTCTAATTCAAAATAAATAGCTGGAGGCGCTGCATCTGAGAATATGCTGTTTGGATGTACGAGAGGACTTACATCCTCATTTGCTGTCCGTTTACTTATAATAATCGCATCTTGAATAAATGCACTTGGTATTTTATCTAAAACATAATCTGAAAATTTAACAGGAAGATATCCAGCAATAAATTGCCTTTTCCAATTCTCAAATTGAGTATCTAATGTTATGTATTTTCTTCTATCTTCTATCTCAAAATGATTTTCTATATCTGTTTTACTAATGACTTCCGTAGAAGAATCTAAAATAACAGTGTTGGCAAAATAAATAGTTTCTTTGTCTAATACTGTAGATAAATCCTTTGATTTAGGACTTGTATACAAAAAGGGTTCTGACAATGCGCTTGTGGCGGGCATTGTGTCACCCAAATATGGTTTATATTTTTTATGGAGATTATAAACTATAAAATTGTTTTTGTAATCAACAATTTTTTCATCAAAATTAAAAAATAAATTTCTATTTAAAACATCAACAAATATTTTACGATTTACATCTGTTTCTAAAGGTGTTACATCAGTTACTGCAGGGTTATCACCTCCACTTACTAGAGTGGACAATGGATCAAATCCAGATTCTGATATACCAACAAATTTATGAACAGGTGGGGGTATTACGGTAAAGTCTTGTTGAATTGATTTGCTAGGTAATGATGGGTCTAAACTGAAAGGTTCAAATGCAAAATTATTAATGTGATTCACATGCACACTCATAAAATCAATATCACCAGAATTTACATCATTAGCAACTATGGTTGACCAAATTATAAAATTATCTTCGTTGTATATTGGTTTTAAGTTATCCAAGTCTTCAATATTTTCAAAAGTAACTAGAGTATCAACATTAAAATTTTCGCTTTCTTGAAATAATTTTCTTTCAGGTAGTAAACTATCTTCATCAAATGTAAAATTATCATAACTATCAAAAGTTAATTCATCCGAATCAAAATAAGAAGATGGTTTTATACCATATGCGCTTTTGTTTGTAGAATTCACAAAGGTATAATATATAACAGGGTCAGTATCACTACTTGAATCTGCAAAATTTAATCTTGTAATTACATATCTTAAATCAGGTTCTTTTAATTGTAATGAATCTATGTGGTGATAATTTAAAATTTTATCATCTTCTACTTCAACACTTGGTAATCCAGATTCTGTTCCTGGATGCGCATTTATACTTCCTAATAATATTAGAGAACTTACTCTATTCTTTTCAAACTCCTCAAAGAAATTTAAAATTACAACTTTTGCTTTTGGTTCAAATTGATGGTCAGGACAAAGAACTGTTTCAATATCTGCAATAGATATTTGTGTTATTTTCTTATCATCATCTGAATTTATTAGAATCGCTTCTCGGAAAATCTTAGGTATTTTTCCACGTATTGCAGGTATTCTGTTTTCAAAAGACAGTGTTGATATTCTATTTTTGGGTTTATCCATAGCCGGCTGAATATCAAACTTTGCAGCAGTAGACTCAATATTTAAAAATACCGCACTATTATTTTCTTCATCAGATGATTGAATAGAAAGTGGTAATATTTGTTCATCAATATTAATAACAACATGGAGGGGAACATCTGTTACTGAGCGTATTGCAGTATCAGTAAAAGAGTCATTGGATAATGTGCTTGTACTTTCAAAGAATAAAAAGTCTTTTATATTAATAGAAAATGAAGTAAATGTTGTCGGTCGTTCAGTTAATTTATGTTCAAATGTATCTAATACAGTTTTGAATTCTTGCTGATAAGCTAATGTTAATACTACATCTACTTCATCTGTAATTACATCACTATTCTGGAAAGTCGTCCGTAGGGGTTCCACTGTCAACGGCCCTTGGGGTGAGGGTTGTGTTGTTGGCTGTGTTTCCGCTGAAGTTAAAAAAAAAATTTCCGAAGGATTTACTATCGGATAAGGGGTTGAATCTACTGTATTATAGTCAAATATTATTGTATTTGACCTTGGTTGCATTATACTATAACTTTCAAGGTCTATGGCTACATTTTCATAATCTACATTAATGAATGTTTTTTCTATCTTCGTTACTTTTGGTAAAGTATAATTATTTTCAATAAATGATTGCCAACTAATTACTTCTAATATACCTTCATCTACTTCAAAAGGAACTTTAATTGTATCTTGATTATTCTTCAATGTCAGACAGTATAATAATCCTGTGTATGGAACTTCAATCTTATCTATTTCTTTATCAATATCTCTCAATTCCATTATTGCTCTTTTACCCGTACCGGCTAATGTTTCATCAGGTACTGCTAAAAAGTCTAGTTCTGTTGGTGGTTTTGTTTTTGATGATAGTTTTCGTCCTTTAATTATTTTATTTGATGTAACTAAAGCTAATTCTTGGTCTGGAGAAACTGTTATAGACACACTTGAATGATCTGTATACTGATGCATTATTCCATTATATTCTCTTGTTGCTATACTATCTGGCAATTGCCAAACTATAACACCATCTTCTTTCACATTAGCAACATGCATATAGGGTTCTAGATTTTCAAAAGTTACCCAACCATAATCTCTTGTAAGTATTTCTGCATTTGGTAAATAAGAACCTTTGCCGGATAATGTATTTCCTGAAACTAATGGTAGATATTCATTTCTTTCTGTATCAGAAAATTCTATTTCTGCGTTGCTAAATTGTTGTAAATCAGAACTAAATCTTGGTTCATATAAATCGGTAAATGGATCTCTTACTACAATATATCCACCCTTTGCAATATCTGGCACATGTTCAAATACACGTTCTACTCTTACTCTAAAATTATAAATTGTTCTATCTGCATCTAAAGAACCAATTGCATTTTTTCTATATCCAATTACATCAGCAATCCAGTTTGCTTCATCTTCAACATTTATAATTTTCACAAAAGATTGTACGGCTACAATACCATCATATAGTCTTGTATCAGTGATAATTGAATTTTTCTCATTTGTTTTTCCATAATCATCAAAATCTCTAAATGAATTTTCACTAGGTTTTGATATAATATCTTCTATGAAAAAACGAAATCCTTCAAAAATCGGTGCTATTGCATTTACTTCTATTTCTGGATATTCAGATGTTGCAATCTCCTCATTGTGAATAAATTCATTTTCTAATTCTATTTGATTAATAACATCACCAATAGTTGCATCTGCAAAATTTAATCTTTCTACTTCTATATGCTCAAATATTTCAGCAATTATGTAGCCACGGCTGTCTATTTCTATTTCATGCAATTCATGTGTTTTTATTCTAAAGTCAAGTTCAAGTTCAAATTTATTTCTTATAAAATGTAAAAATCCTGCAGGATGTAATTCATCTAAAAGTAAAGGTTCTATTAAACTTGCTGGTATTTTAGTACGTATTTCATATGAATAATTTTGATAATAATAACCATCATGAATATATTTGTTTGATGATAATTTACTTCTGTTGTCTAAGAAAGAATCAAAAGAATCAATGAACAACCCTTCTTCATATTCATATTCTGATTTCAAACCGTGTGCGATATCATCTTGATTAAACACTCTTTCTTCTGGATTGTGAATAAATTCAAATACATCATCTGATTTAGTCATTAAACCCATTTGAAGTGTTTTAATCTGAGCTACACCATCACCTAAAACACTTTCCAACTTAGCACTATTTGCAAGAGGATTAATCTTTATTAAATCTTTTATTTCTAAATTTAAAGTTGTGCCAAAGGGCAACCCTATCTCACTGAAATCATTTAGAGTTGTATCTAATTTTATTTGATTGTTATCAAATCTTTCATTTTGTCCTAATTCAATTTCAACAAAAGTATCCGTTTCTAAATCTTTTACTGACCTTAGTGTTATAAATCTTTTAACTTCTACGTCTTCACTGAGTATATCCAAGTCACTCAAATATATTTGTTCTTCATCAGCATCTAGAGTTACATCTCCAATACAAATAGCTTCATTAAAATCTCCAGGTGTACTTGTGCCACCTTTCATATAAACTAAAGTATCATTCTGAATATATGCAGTATTTGCTTCGTTATTATCAAATATAACATCAAAATAGTTCAATAACTCTGCTTGTGGTAAAGGATTTTTTGCAACAACAGGTGGAGCAAATTCATATCCTAATCCGGAATCATCAAATGTAATTTCTTTTATACCACCCATTTGAAAATCAGTAACAACATCACTGGGTAATTCTTTTAATGGAGTAGCATCTCTAAACAATATGGAATTTTCATAAACTTCATCTAGTAATGTTTCATCCTCATAAAAAGATACTGGTCTATTTTTTAATATATTGTAAAAAGAATTGAAATAAGTAGTAAGAGTTGGATTTACTTCAATTTCTGAAACATACGCACTTGCTGTATATTCTACATTTGTAAATGCATTGTCAAAAACAATCGGGTCACCCACACGATAGCATAAACCAGGGTCATTTATTTTTATATTAGTAATAGAATGTTTTTTAAGTTTTGTAATTTCTGCTCTACCATCACCATAATTAAACATATCACCGACTTTATGACCAATACCACCATCTGTTATTTTTAAGCCAGTAATTGAATTTTTTATTACACCTTTTACTGCTTCTAATCCTGTGGTAATATCATATCCTACTATAATTTCATTTTCTTTAAAAGTTCCATTAATGTAAACTAAATCAAGAAAGGCCTTTGTGGTGTTATTTTGATTTTTAGTTATGATGTCACGACATATAGCAGATGCTTTTGATTTAGGTGCATAAATGCGAGTTTGATTAAATTTACTTATGCTAGAATTATATTCAATTTGTATTAAATTTTGTTCGTAATAACCACTATCAGAAAGTCTCAGTATATCTACTTTCGGATAATATAATTCTATAATATCATCAAAGAATATTCTAAAAAACCAATAGTAAGAATTTTCAGTATCTTTGTTTTTATAATAATCTAATATTTTTTTGGTAAGAATATTTGGGTCTAACCTACGAAAAATACTATGATCAAGAGAAACATTCTTTTTAAAGTATTTCTGAAAGACTGTGAGTGCGGTTTCGTAATTAGTATTTTCCTCTATATCCTGAGCATATTGATGTATATTCTTATATAATTTTTTAATAAAATATATTTCACCGCTAATACCATTTACTAATAATTCATTTCTATAAAAATTATTCGTTTCTGTTTCATAATCAAAATATACTCTATCTTTAGTAACTATTTTTACAATGGCTTTTGCTTTAGACAGAGAACCATATATGATGTCACCCACGGATAATTTTTTATTATCTGTAAGAAGTATTACTGATGATTCTAAAAAATTATAATATTCCTCAATAAACTTCACAAAGTGAGGATATTGCTCTAAAAAATAATTTGGAATATGACTTTCAACCAATTCTTTAGGAGTTGTCATGTATCAAATAACTCCGCTTTTGCTAAATTAGAAGAAGTTGATGACCTATCTATAAATGCAGAAGGTGTTATATAAATGTCATCAATAGAAATTGTTAGAATTTGTTCTTTAGATGGTATAATAATAAATTCATCACATTGAATTTCAAATGTCATTTCTGATGAATCTTCTCTTATATATGTTGGTGAAAATCCTTCTAATATAAAAATGCCAGAATCATAATCTATTTTACCTATATTTTCTTTTAGTGTAAATTCTACGTCTGAACCGGATACGTTTATTGTGAAAACTATATCAACGCCTGTATATGTTGAATTTTCTTTTAGATAACAATTTGATATTAAATTATTATTATTATCAATATAATCAAATCTACTTGCAGTTAAAGAACCTTTTTTAATCTTGTTATTAAAATTTATATTATAATAAACTCCAATCCCAACTTCAATATTTCTTTTTTTGTATAAATTTATAGTTAAATATGAACCCATGAAATATTGACTTATATCATCTACAAGTTTAGTAATATTTGCTAATTGAAAATTACTATAAAATTTTAATAAATTATTTTTAGAATAATCAAATATAACATTCTTCACATTATCTACAATTTCTATTTGATTCATATTAATGTCTAAGGAATCATAAACTACATTAGCATTAATTTTAATATAAGTATATTCGGGATTAACAATTCTTGGTAGTATGGTAATTACATTTAATTGGTCAAGTCTTGACTTTATGTAATCTATTTCATAATTAGATAACAATGCTCTATTTTTTGGTTTAATCGCACAAAATACACTACCATACAACGGAGGAGTATTCTTTTCTCCACCCCAAACAGAAATTGATTCTATGAAAGGAAAATATTTCATCAAAATAATTTGATAATCTTTTTCAGTGACTGTGCGATTTTGACTGAAATATAATTTTCTTGCATTATTTCTTATATCATCGGCATTTTCTTCATCTTCTCCTTGTGAAGAAAATTGAATAGTTTCTATTAAAAACGTGTTAACAAAGTCGTTTTTATTTTCAATATCAAAAGTTACACACTCATTAGCATCTTCACCTGAAGTAACCAAATAATTTAATTCAATTACATTATTATTTTTAATAATTTTTCCTAAAATTCCATCTCCAAAAATTATTTGATATTTTCCATTATAATTTTGTTCTATGTAAAATATTTCGGAATCTTCTGTAAGTAATGTAATATCAAATACTCTGTTGTATTTTGTGCGCAATCGTTCAAGTTCATTTTCTCTAACATGTACTGTAAGGTATGTTAAATCTATATCTTTACTAGAAATTTCAAATTTATTTTCTAATAATAAATTATTTACAACTATTTCTTCTGATATTAAAGTGCCTTGAGTGAGTGTTATATTTGATGTGAATTGATTACTATTTGCTAAAACAATAGAAGTTTCACTAATAAATGGATACAAATTTCCATTGGCTGTTTTACCTAAGAACTTAGTTCCTGCTAATATATTTTTTGTATAATTAGCAGATAAATTTCCAGTAAGTCTAAAATTTATTTCAGCTTTAGATGCAGTTTTTGCATTTGATAAATATCCTATTTGCTTTGCTATTGATGCAGCATTTTTTCTTTTTTGTGCTGTATCTAAAAATAATTCACTTGCTACTTGATTTAAATAATAAGATTGATATTGTGTATTATATGATAATAAATCAACAACAAAGTTCAAGCCAGATGCTTCAAAATCATAATCTTTAAATTCTGAACTGTTCTTAACATAGTCTATTAAATTTTTTCTAATTGTTAAAAAATCTAATTCGCTGATATTTTCTGATGGAATTTTTGACATCGTTAGCGTATTCTTTTTAATGTTTTCTCAAACGTTATCAGTTCTTGAGGATTTGATCTTAATCGGTATTTTATGTATATTGTAATACTATTTACATCTTGTTCTATTTGAGTATCTTCAAGTACTATTCTTTTTTCAAAGTTTTCAATTTGATTTTGTATACTTGTTTTTAAAATATCTTGTTGTATAAAACTGTTTAATTCAAAGATATAATCTTGAATACCTACTCCAAACTCAGCGTTATATAATCTTTCTCCAGGTCTTGTGAATAAGATGTGATTTAATGCACGGAATATAGTTGTTCTAGCATCTAAATTTTTTACTTTTTTAGATATGGGATGGGGTATAAATTTTAAATCTATATCTGAAAATCTTGACATTTAAATTAAACCTTTAAATTATTTATCAAGGTATATTTTTTTATTTTATTCTATAAAAGAATATTTGACTACTTGTAATGGTAAAGGTCAGTTTTTGCATATCTAAGTCACCATTATCATAACCTATAAGAATATACGGTTTTAAAACATAGGACTCTTCTTGACCTATTACAATTTCTCCAATAAATTTTTTCTTTTTTCTCCTTCCAAATTTAAAAACTTCACTAGCATCTCCATTTAATTGTTTAGCGTAACGAAATGCATTTTCTCTACCTTCAAAGAAAACTCCCATATACACATTTATTTTATTTATCTCAGGTACAATATCATTTGTTCCTGCTTGTGTAGAATCATAAGTTACTCCTAGCTCAAACTCATAGCGATATGTAAAATCATTTGTTATTAAATTAGAATATCTCACAAGTTCCATTGCTGAAGTTGAGGTCACTCCGTGTAAATAATTATTATTTAACTTACCGAAAAGTTTAAATTCATAATTGCCTGCGTTCAAGGTTCCTGTAAAATAATTTGGATCATTAGATAAAGCGAGTGTTTTTGAATCATTTAATTCAAAACTTTCTGTTGTTCTAAATGGGATAAAAGATATTGTATACGGAATAGGCTCTGCCTTTATGGCCACCGAAGGATTCGTATCTTCACTCAGTTGTGATAAATCATTTTCTAAATCTTGTAACGTCTTATTAGGTAACAGGTCAAGTATCGTTTGCTCATCTAGTGGGGTTAAACCTTCTTGTGTGACCGCATCTCCTTCTTCATCTATTAATCCTAACGCATCAGCAATAAACCGTATAGGGTATACGTTCATTCCTTTTGGTAAATAGCTTAATAAAATTAAAGAAAATCCAAATTCACTTGAAAGTTTCTTTTCTATTTTTGAAATCTCTTGCCAAATCTGACTTTTATACATTTTAATACTATTATCATCTTGATTTTTTTCATATTCTTCTTTAGGAACAACACCTATATCTGTCACATTGGCGTACAATGAGCTTCCGATATTAAGTATATTTGATGGAAGGTCTGAAAGACTATCTATCTTTTCTTGTATTGACGCTCCCAATGCTGCTGCGGCTTGAGCTTCAGATACTCTATCTGTATTTCCTACTTGAATTTGAGCATTGTCTTCTATTTGTTTGTTTTTATCGTCATGATTTGTTGTTTGCGCAAATAAAGAATTTATTGTTTTCTTAAAATTTTCCGTTTCTACAGGATCAATTTGACGCATTCTACTTAATAATGTATTAATGCTACTAACGTCACTTGGTCTAAAATTTATTCTAGGAACTTTAGAATAGCTATCAGTATTTGTTAAATCAGAAGCGAGTTTATCATAACCTTCGAATCCTGTCTCTCTACAATATTTTCCATAAATTACACCTTCAAATTCTATACTTAAACTTAATATTTCAATTAATGATTCTATTGCTTCTATTAAACTCAATAAAGAAGATTTTAATTCTTTTAATCTTTTAATCATCAAATCAAAA
>Ga0233444_10000254_pt1 | contig 74465 bp, 62 predicted proteins | sample SI_124_October20_6_FD_182792 | JGI IMG/M metagenome (GOLD analysis project Ga0233444, IMG submission 182792) | Seawater microbial communities from Saanich Inlet, British Columbia, Canada - SI_124_October2016_10_MG | ecosystem: Environmental > Aquatic > Marine > Inlet | place: Canada: British... | reverse complement strand
TAATATCATTATAGAAAATTAAGCTGTAAATTTAATTGATTTAGACTTAGATTTGAAGCTCATTCATATTTTTATATGAAGAATTTGAGTTGATAAGTTCTTCATGAGTTCCTTGAGCTATTATCTTACCTTTATCAATAAGTATGATTTTATCACACTTCTTAATTGTTGAAAACTTATGAGCAATAATCAAAGATGTCTTTCCTTGCATTAATTTATTAATTGCATCTTGAATTTTCTTCTCAGATTTACTATCTAATGATGACGTAGCTTCATCTAATATTAGAATTGAAGGACTCTTTAGCATGGCTCTAGCAATAGTTAATCTTTGTTTTTGTCCTCCGGATAATTTATTTCCATAATCTCCAATCATAGTATTATAACCGTCAAGCTGTTGTTCAATAAACTCGTGAGCATTAGCCTCTTTTGCTGCATTAATCACATCCTCTTTTTTAGAATCTAGATTTCCAATTTTAATATTATTTAAAATAGAATCATTAAATAAAATTGATTCCTGAGTTACAATTGATATATTTTTATAAAGTGATTCTTTCGTTATCTGAGATATATTATTATTATCAATTAGAAGATTACCAGATTTGGGATTAAAGAATCCATTAAGAATATTAGCTATTGTTGTTTTTCCACTTCCTGAGGATCCAACTAATGCTACACTTTCTCCTTTATTTATAGTAAAGCTTATTTTATCTAATATTTTTGAATCACCGTAGTTAAATTCAATATTTTCAAAAGTTATTTTATTTTCAAATTTTATTAGCTCTACATCTCTTTTTTGATCTACTCTGTCATTATTGTATTCAATGATTTCAAATACTCTTTCAGCTGCAGCATTCCCTTTTTTTATACTATAAAATGACTTACTGAGATTTTTTGCTGGAGTTAAAATGTTATATGCCAACCCCATAAATACAATAAAAGTTGTACCTGAAATAGTTTCGCTGATTAAAACCATTTTGCCTCCAAACCACAATAAAACTCCTATAACTAGAATTCCCATGAACTCACTAAATGGACCAGCTAAATTCTTTCTATTAATTACTTTGTTTGAAAATTTGAAAAGTAAACTATTTATACTTTTAAACTTGTCAAGAAAAAATGATTCTGAAAGGAATGATTTAATAACTTTTTGCCCACTAATAGTTTCATCTATTATTGATAAAAAATTACTTTGTTGTTGCTGAACCTCCTTAGAATCTTTTCTAAGTTTTTTTCCTATAATTGAAATTATAAAACCTGATATAGGAATAAATAGAGTCACAAATAATGTTAATCTTGGACTAATTGTAAACATTACAATTAATGTAAATAATATAGTTAGTGGTTCTCTTACCATCAATTCTAAAATTGATAAATATGATGTTTGAATCTCGAGAATATCAGCAGTTATTCTGGACATTAAATCTCCTTTTTTCTTATTTAGAAAATATGAAATTGGCATATTTAATACTTTAGAATATAGATTTTCTCTAAGATTTTTCAGAAGTCCATTTTTTACAAACGTAATATTATATAAGGCTAAATAATTAAATATGTTCTTCATTAAAAAGAAGAAAACAACTATTCCTACAACTATAATAAGTGTTGATGAAACATCTGTTTCTAGTTGATTAGATAGATAATAGTTAAAGTAACTTTCTAGATATTCTCTTATGTTTCCAATTCCTGTATATTCAGGTTTTGTGTAGACTATTTCAGTTTGTTTGAATAATACGTCTAGCATTGGAATAAATGAAACAAAAGCTAGAGCACTAAAAATTGCATAAAGAATATTGAATAATATGTTCAGTAATCCAAAGTAGGAGTAATCAATACCATATTTTAATACTTTTGTGAAATAATTCATTTAAAAAGTCTTATTTTTTATTGAATACGCATTTTTGTTTAAATTAAACTTAAGAATTATTTCAGCTATAAACCCTGCAATAAAGAATTGTGTTCCCAGAACCATAGTAATTAAAGCTATATAGAATTCAGGTCTGGTAGTGATAAGTCTAGAGGTAGTATCTATAAACAGTTTATTATAGCCTAAATAAACAGTAAATAAAATACCAACAAAAATCATCAAAGTTCCTAGTGATCCAAAAAAATGCATAGGTCTTCTTCCAAATCTATTTGTGAACCAAAGTGTTATTATATCTAAAAAACCTCTAATAAATCTTTCATTTCCAAATTTACTTTTTCCGTATTTTCTGGGCTGATGCTTTACTATATGCTCGCCAATCTTATCATACCCCTCATTTTTTGCAAGTATTGGAATAAATCTATGCATATCAGCGTATAAGTTGATAGATTTTATAACTTCATTTTTATACACTTTAATTCCACAATTAAAATCATTGAGTTTGATTCCAGAAAATAGTCTTGCTACTAAATTAAATAATGAAGAAGGAAGTCTTTTTAAAAAAAAGGAATCATACCTTTTCTTTTTCCAACCAGAAATCATATCAAGATTATGTTTGATAAGTTTATCTATCATAATAGGAATTTCCTCAGGAGAATCTTGAAGGTCTGCATCTAGGGTAGCTACATACTCTCCTAAAGCCTCTGAGAATCCGACCCTTAAAGCTTGTGATTTACCATAATTTCTAGTAAATGAAATTCCTTTAACATTTTTATTACTATTAGCAATCTCTTCAATTATAGCCCATGATGAATCGTTACTTCCATCATCAATATATATGACTTCATATTCTAAGCCTCTATTTTTGAAGGATTTGGAAATCCATGAATTTAGTTCTCTTAAAGAATCTGATTCGTTTAATAGGGGTATAATTATTGAAAGATTCATAGAATTTACTATGCTGGCCTATTTTTTTTAAGAGCTAATCCAGTAAGTAATGAAATAAGTCCTCCGAAAAATAGAGAAACAGTTATTCCAATTGCAGATGATAGAAATGGGTTAGCAAAGAACTCAAAAGCACCTTCTATTGCTTCTATCATTTCATCAGTAAGTTCTGGATTTTGATCAATCGCTTGATTTATTGCATAATCCATAGCTTTAGTCATAGTCTCTGGATCTAAAACATAACCTTGAAATAAACCATATAAAATACCTATTGTTGATCCAAGAGCTACTATTCCAATACCAATCTTCATTCCTTCACCTAGACTTATAAATCCTTCATTTGCTTGTTTATATGCAAGTTGTCCAAAAACTATTGACCCAGCCATTATTAAAAGCCCTGTCCACTGTTGGATTGAAGAGTTTTGATAGTGCATATCCATTATAAATAACATTAATGTAAATGCAACAGAGAGTCCACCCATAATTATTCCGTAGTTTAATACAGTAGACTTTATTGTTCCTTTAGATTCTAACATTTTATTTGTATTAAGATGTTTCAAGTAAAATTAAGCAAATATAATGACAGGATATATGAAAAAAATTTTAAATTTGCACTCACTTTAAAATTATGAAGAGTAATACACATCCTGAAAACTATAGATTAGTAGCATTCAAAGACATGTCTAACAATGATATGTTTATTACAAAATCTACCGTTGATACAAAGGAAACTACTAAGATAGATGGTGTTGAATATCCTCTTTTTAAGCTAGAAATTTCTAGAACATCTCATCCTTATTACACTGGTAAATCTAAACTTGTAGATACAGCTGGTAGGGTAGATAAATTTAGAAGTAAATATGCAAACTTCAATCAAGCTCCAAATTCAGAATCTGATGAGCCAACTGAAGATGTGAAGGCTGATCAAATTGAGGAAACTCCTGCTGTTGAGGAAACTCCTGCTGTTGAGGAAACTCCTGCTGTTGATGAATCTCCTGCTGCTGAGGAAACTCCTGCTGCTGAGGAAACTCCTGCTGCTGAGGAAACTCCTGCTGAATCTGAGGATTCAAATCCTTCTTAGATAATCCCAAAGTTTTGTCAATATCTACTGTTCCTATTGAATCTAAAAAAAAGATTTCTAGTGTTGCATTTCATACACTTGGTTGTAAACTAAACTTCTCAGAATCTTCATATATTTCAAAATCTCTTGAAGAGAATGATTTCAAAATTGTAGAATTTAATGAGTACGCTGATGCATATGTAATTAATACATGTTCGGTAACTGAAAATGCAGATAATAAGTTTAGATATTTTGTAAAACAAGCTTTAAAAATAAACCCTGAAGCTTTTATTGCTGCAATCGGTTGTTATGCTCAACTTAAACCTAAAGAATTATTATCTGTTGATGGTGTTGATTTAGTTTTAGGAGCTGCAGATAAGTTTAATCTTCTAGATTGTTTAAAAAATATTGATCATTCAAAAAAAAATCATTCGTGTAATATTAATGAGGTAAATTTTTTCAAGGAAAGCTATTCTCTAAATCATCGAACAAGAGCATTCCTTAAAGTACAGGATGGTTGTGATTATAAATGTAGTTTTTGTACTATTCCTTTAGCTAGAGGTAAATCAAGAAGCAACACCATATCTAATGTTATAGATAATGTTAAAAAAATTGCCTCTCAAAACATAAAAGAAATTGTATTAACAGGAATAAATCTTGGAGATTTTGGTAAAACAAGTAATAAAACTAATAATTCTAATTTCTTGAATCTTATTAAAGAATTAGACCTATTAGACCTTGATATGAGATTTAGAATATCTTCAATTGAACCAAATTTATTAAGCGATGAGATAATAGAATTTGTTAGTACCAGTAAAAAGTTTGTACATCATTTTCATATTCCATTACAAAGCGGAAGTGATACTATATTAAAGTTAATGAGAAGAAGATATGATGCTAATCTTTATAAAAGTAGAATCAATAAGATTAATGAATTAATGCCTAATGCGTGTATTGGTGTTGATGTAATTGTTGGGTTTCCAGGTGAAGATGATGATAAATTTTTAGAAAGTATGAGTTTTCTAGAAACTCTAGATATCTCTTACTTACATGTTTTTACATACTCAGAAAGGGATAATACTCATGCTATAACTTTACCAAATATTGTTAAATCAAATATTAGATCCAAAAGAAGTAAGCTATTGCGAATTCTCTCAAGTAGAAAAAAAGTAAACTTTTATAAAAAACATCTTGGTACCAGACATAATGTTTTATTTGAATCTGAAAATAAAAATGGATTTATTGAAGGATTTTCATCAAACTATCTTCGCTTTAGAAGAAAATGGGATTCAAATCTAGTGGGGTCTGTTGTTAAATCAAAATTTACAGAAATTGATTCTGAAGGTTTTGCTGTTTAATAACTAACTATAATTTGATTCCTACTGGAAGTAAATGTTTAAATGCTTTGTTTTTTCTAACAAAACCAGCAATTCTTGGAGAAGTAGGAACAACTCTTAGGTTTTTACTTTCAATAAATTCAAGAACTTTAACTATGAAATCTTCCTCAAAAGATTTATCACTAACAGTTTCAGGAATATGAATTTTAGTTAAGAATATTTTTCTCTCCTGTTCAGCGTATTCTATTCTAGCTAATGAGTCTGAAATTTTGACTTCAAATTGTCTTAAAAACTCATTATTTTCTATTATTATCTGATTCATAAATAAAAAAGCTGAATTGCAAAGATAAAAAAAAATCTATTGAGGATAAAAAAACTTGATATTAAATTCTTTTCATCTGCTCCTGCATCAATTTAATTTGAGCAGTTAACATATTATGAGTGTCATGATTTTTTGCTTCAGTAAGCAGCCCTTGTGCCTCTCTCTTTCTCCTTTTTTGCATCATAATCCCTGCAAGACTTAGTTTAGCCATAGCTATATCATGCTTCATGCTAAGTCCAAGTTTCAGAGATTCACGGAAATGTTTTTCTGCAATTGATAAATTTTTCTGAGACTGAATTAATCCATGCAAATAATAGTAAAACCCCTGTTGTTTTTGAACTAATGCTGATTTTGGATTCTTTATTAATTTGAGAATTTTCTCAGTTCTATCAAAATTCTGCTTTCTTAAACTTAGAAATGCAAAAATTAAAACTTCATTTTTAAAATATAGTACTATTAATAGTATAGATAGGATAATTAAAAATATTCCATTACCTATAAAAGTTTCTGTAATTTGATAAACTCCATATCCTAGAAGTAATATCGAAGCTATAAGCTTAATTATTTTTGGTATCATATATGTTGCAAATTTACAATTTAAAAATATTTATATGAAGTTGATTAAAAAGATATTATATTTGCCACCGAATAAATAGACAATCGTGAAAAGGACGTATCAACCATCTAAGAGAAAAAGAAGAAATAAGCACGGATTTATGGACAGAATGTCATCCGCTAATGGACGAAGAGTGCTTGCGGGAAGAAGAGCAAAAGGAAGAAAAAAATTATCAGTTTCTGACGAATCACGTCATAAGAAATAATTTTTAATAACTTTTTAAAGATGGTGCTTTTACAGCACCTTTTTTTTTATATTTTAGTGTGATTTTATGCCAAAGGATAAAAATATTAAATCAATTCTAATAATTGGTTCAGGACCTATAATAATTGGTCAAGCCTGTGAATTTGATTATTCTGGATCTCAAGCTTTAAGATCCCTTCGTGAGGATGGTATCAAGACCATTCTAATAAATTCAAATCCTGCCACCATTATGACTGATCCGTCTATGGCAGATCACATATATCTTAAACCACTGACAACCAAATCAATCTCTGAAATTCTGGAAATTCATGACGATATTGATGCTGTTTTACCAACTATGGGAGGTCAAACTGCATTAAATCTTTGTATAGAAGCTCAAGAAAAGGAAATTTGGTCTAGGCATTCTGTTGAGATTATAGGTGTTGATATTGATGCAATAGAAATAACTGAAGATCGAGAAAAATTTAGAACATTATTAAATAAAATTGATATTCCTGTTGCTCCTGCTGAAAGTGCTTCTTCATTCTTAAAAGGTAAAGAAATAGCACAAAGGTTTGGTTTTCCATTAGTAATTAGACCATCCTTCACTTTGGGAGGTACTGGTGCTTCAATAGTTTTTGAAGAAGAAAAGTTTAATGATCTTCTAACTAGAGGCCTAGAATCTTCTCCTATACATGAAGTACTTATAGATAAAGCTTTGATGGGATGGAAGGAATATGAACTAGAATTGCTCCGTGATAAGAATAATAATATTGTGATTATTTGTACCATAGAAAATATGGATCCAATGGGAATTCATACTGGAGACTCTATAACAGTTGCTCCTGCTATGACTTTATCTGATACTACTTATCAGAAAATGAGAGACATGGCTATTAAGATGATGAAAAGTATTGGAGACTTTGCAGGAGGATGTAATGTTCAATTTGCTGTAAGTCCTGATGAAAATGAAGATATAATAGCAATTGAAATTAATCCAAGAGTTTCTAGATCTTCTGCATTAGCATCTAAGGCTTCAGGATATCCTATTGCAAAAATTGCTGCAAAACTTGCTCTTGGTTACACATTAGATGAATTAAGTAATCAAATTACAAAATCTACTTCTGCTTTATTTGAACCTACACTGGACTATGTTATCGTTAAAATTCCAAGATGGAACTTTGATAAGTTTGAGGGATCTGACAGAACCCTTGGTTTGCAGATGAAATCTGTAGGAGAAGTTATGGGAATTGGTAGGTCATTCCAAGAAGCTCTTCATAAAGCAACTCAGTCATTGGAAATTAAAAGGAATGGACTCGGTGCAGATGGAAAAGGTTACAAAGATTACGATACAATCATAAGTAAGCTTAAAAATGCAAGCTGGGACAGAGTTTTTGTGATTTATGATGCTATTCAAACTGGAATTTCATTAGAAAAAATTCATGAAATAACAAAAATTGATATGTGGTTCTTAAAACAATATGAAGAGCTATATCAATTAGAAAAAGAAATTTCTAAACTTAAAATTGAAAATATAGAATATGACATTCTTTTAGAAGCAAAGCAAAAAGGATTTGCTGACAGACAAATAGCCTTTATGTTAAACTGTTTAGAGAGTCAAGTCTACAAAAAAAGAGATGAATTAGGAATTAAAAGAATTTATAAACTGGTTGATACTTGTTCTGCTGAATTTCCAGCTCAAACACCTTACTATTATTCAACTTTTGAAGAAAAAATTAAAACAATAGATAACCATGAGTTCTCTGAAAATGAGAGTATAGTATCAGATAAGAAAAAAATTATTGTATTGGGTTCAGGTCCTAACAGGATTGGACAAGGTATTGAGTTTGACTATTGTTGTGTTCATGGTGTATTAGCAGCAAGTGAGTGTGGTTATGAAACTGTGATGATTAACTGTAACCCTGAAACTGTTTCTACTGATTTTGATATATCTGATAAGCTTTATTTTGAACCTGTTTTTTGGGAACATATATATGATATAATAAGACATGAAAATCCAGTAGGAGTTATTGTTCAATTAGGTGGGCAGACAGCTTTGAAACTCGCAGAAAAATTAGATAGATATAATATTAAAATTATTGGTACCGAGTATAAATCTCTTGACTTAGCTGAGGATCGAGGAAGTTTTTCAAATTTATTAAAGAAAAATGATATTCCTTACCCTGATTTTGGTGTTGCTACAAATTCAAAAGAAGCAGTAGAGCTATCAACAAAATTAAATTTTCCTATTCTAATTAGACCTTCATATGTTCTAGGTGGTCAAGGGATGAAAATTGTAATTAATAAAGAAGAATTAGTAGAGCATGTAGAAGATCTATTATCTAAAATCCCTAACAACAAACTTTTACTTGATAATTATCTTGACGGAGCTATTGAGGCTGAGGCTGATGCAATATGTGATGGTGAAGATGTTTATATAATCGGTATAATGGAGCATATTGAGCCGTGTGGTATTCATTCTGGTGATTCAAATGCAACACTTCCTGTTTTTAATTTGGGAGAATTAATTATTAAGCAAATAAAAGAACATACTAAAAAAATTGCTTTAGCTCTTGATACCATTGGTTTAATTAATATACAATTTGCTATTAAAGATGAAAATGTATATATAATTGAAGCTAATCCAAGAGCCTCCAGAACTGTTCCTTTTATATCAAAAGCATATGGTGAACCATATGTTAACTATGCTACTAAAGTAATGCTTGGAGAAAAGATGTTAAAAGATTTTGACTTTAATCCAAAACTAGAGGGATATGCAATTAAACAGCCTGTATTTTCTTTCAATAAGTTTCCTGATGTAAATAAACAACTTGGACCTGAGATGAAAAGTACTGGAGAAAGTATTCTCTTTATAGATGATTTAAATGATGAGTCTTTCCTTGAACTTTATTCAAGAAGAAAGATGTATTTAACTAAGTAATTATTCAATTATTTTATCCTCAATAATAATTTGTTGGAAGAAGTCTTCATTAGGTTTTTTCACTTCTTTATAATTATTATTGCTAATGCTTGATGAAATATTTCCTGTTATCTGATCTAAAGCAATTTTTAAAAGAGGTTCTTCAGAGTCACCAAGTATACCCGGATTTACTAGAGATTCTTTAATAAATATATCAGGTTCAAGTCCGTTTGGAAAATCTGTATATCCGGCAACATTTCCAATCTTAAGCACAATTGGCTGCATAGCATACATATGATTAGGATTTTTATCTCTTGAATCATTTATATAATCATATACAGTAATTGACCCTTGATTCTTTCCAACTGTAAAATCTCCAATATGAATAACATCAATGTAAGGATCAAGACCATTAATTAATAATTCACTTGCAGATGCAGTTCTAGCAGATGTAAGTACAAAAACTCTACTAAGATTTAAAGATGATATTGATTGATTATTATCTAGCTTATCAGTAAACTTATTTAGAAGTGATTCTGGGCTATTTTCGTTCCAATAATTCATGAGCTTAGAATTCCATCTTTCTTTAGCAAAAACTTGGTTGTTAAATTGACCAGTTATCATTGAAGCTAAATTTATTGATGTAGAAATTCTACCTCCAGGATTATATCTTAAATCAATAACTAATTCTTCAACACCATTGGATAAGAAATTTGCAAAAACGTCGTTAAGCTCAGAATTATAATCTTTATTTTCAGATTCAACAACTCCAAGAAATTGGTTATACATTAAATATGCAATTTTCTTACCTCCACTAGTTATTATTTTTGATATATGAACAGGATTTTTAACAACTCTTGACTTCACGAGACTTAGACTTTCTTGACCTGGAATTATATTTGCACACTGATTATTGTTGTTGTAGCTAAGTTCTGAGAATTTAATTGAGTAGGTGTTGCTTTCACTATTAAAGAGAAGATCTTTATAATTGTCTCTTGTAAGTCTAATGCCATTTATCTCACTAAATAACATACCTCTTTTAACACCCTTTGATTCTGCATCTGAGTTTTTGTGAACATATCTAACAAAGCCAAATATATTTTGATCATTACACTCAACATAAAGTCCAAACTCCATACCATCCGAGTTGTCTATGCCTTGAAGCATATTCTGTAATTCAATATAATCATCAACAATCCAGCTAAAATTATCATCTGGATGTTTTAGCGAATTAAAGAATGATTCAGGATTTGAATTTTGACTTAAATAGTATGCATATTCAGATTCATTTTCAGATTTGCTATCTGATAAATTGGGAACACTTTCTTGCCAATAATAATATTGGTTGAGACCTTTCCATATAAAGTCACTAATTTCAAGATCTGTTTCAAGTCTAATTATATTAGGATCATCATCATCTGTTTTTTTACAACTATTAAAGATAAAAATGGAAGCTAAAAGAAGTAGATTTATTTTTTTCATAATTAAAAGTAGAACTATATTCCGGTGTAATTATAAGGTGATATTTGTTTTAACTCATTTTTAATATTGTCATCAATATCAAGTTTGTCAATAAATTCATGTAAAGAATTTTTATTAATTCTTTCATTACTTCTAGTGAGTTCTTTCATGATTTCATAGGGATTACTGTAACCTTCTCGTCTTAAAATTGTTTGAATCGCTTCCGACACAACAATCCAGTTATCTTCAACATCTTTATTAATTTTTACTTCATTAACATAGATTTTTTTTAATCCTTTTAATAAAGATTCAAAAGAAATTAGAGTATGACCAAATGGGACCCCAATGTTTCTTAATACAGTGCTATCAGTTAAATCTCTTTGCAGTCTTGATTTAGTTAATTTATTTGAAAAAAAATCAAATGTTGAATTAGCTAAGCCTAAATTCCCTTCAGAATTTTCAAAATCGATAGGATTAACCTTGTGAGGCATCGCAGATGAGCCTACTTCGTCTTTTATAATTTTTTGTTTAAAGTAATCATGAGAAATGTATGTCCATATATCAACACACATATCTAAAAGAATATTATTGATTCTTCTACAATTATCACACAAAGCTGCAAAAGAGTCATAATGCTCAATTTGAGTAGTGGGAAATGAATAATTTAAGCCTAATTCATTTTCTATAAAGTTTTTACCAAATTTTTTCCAATCAATTTCGGGATAAGCAACCTTATGAGCATTAAAATTTCCAACTGCACCTGAAAATTTTGCAGAATTGGGTATGTTTTTTAAAGATTTAATTTGTTCATTTATTCTAGTCCAAAACACTTTAAATTCTTTTCCTAGTTTAGTTGGTGAAGCAGCTTGACCATGAGTTCTTGCAATTATTGTAACATCCTTTAGCTCCTCACATTTATTATCAATAGCACTTAATACTTCTTGAATTTTTGGCATGTACACATTATCAATAAAATCTTTTATAGATAGAGGAATAGCTGAATTATTTATATCCTGAGATGTAAGACCAAAATGTATAAACTCTTTAAATTCACTAATATTTAAAGTTTCAAATTTATCTTTAATAAAATATTCAACTGCTTTTACATCGTGATTAGTAATTTTTTCTATTCTTTTAACTTCAATTGCATCTTCATTAGAAAAGTTTAAATAAATCTTTCTTAATTCATCAAATTTGCTGTGATCAAAGTTTTTTAATTGCGGAATTCCTAGATTACATAAAGATATAAAGTATTCAATTTCAACTTTTAATCTATAAAATATTAATGCTTTTTCACTAAAATATTCACTTAAAACTTCAGTTTTATTATAATATCTTCCATCAATTGGGGATATTGAATTTAAATTGAATTTATTCATTTTGTAAAGATAAGGTAACTCGATAGGATATTAAAATTCAAGCAATTTGTATTCATCATAACATTCACTAATTGCTTCTAAAATCTGAAGATCATTAGCTTGCTGGATAAAAGTGTCTGAAAAGTTACAATTTCTAAGAATTTCATCAATATCAGCTCGATCTACTCCTAAAAGTTGAACTAAAACTTCTCGATCAAATTTTATAGATAGTAAATTTTTTATCTCCTCATCTTCTCTCATTAATCTTAATTTATCCATCTTACTAGATCTTTTCTTAAAAAGATTATTAAGAAAATCTGCTGGATTAAAAATTGCTCCAATTACTTTTGAAATACCAGATCTTGATCTTCTTCCAGCTTCATATCCAAGATTAGGTAACCCAATAATTTTATATCTAGTAGAAGTATTTACAGGTGCATTCTTAACATCAATCTCTAAATATCCTGTAAGTTGATATGGTTTAATAATAATTTCTTCTAGGGCAAAAGCAAGCTCAGTAAGTTCAATTGTATTATCATCAAACTTAATTAAGTCATTTGTTACAACAATTTTCAATGACTTGTAACCTATATATGAAAAATATAGTGTATCATTTAATTTAGCCTGAATTTCAAATTCACCATTATTATTAGTAATTGTCCCTTTAACTTTTGTAAGATTAAGGACATGGACATTCTGAAGAATAGATTTGCTAGTCTCGCTTTGAACATTTCCTTTAACAGTATCAGTCTGATCCTGAGAGAAAGTTAAAGTAGAAATGGTTAGTGTGATAAATATTATTATCTTTTTCATCGGGCTAATTGCTAAATTAGAAAGAATATATTATAATTAACCATGAATTACTATGCAGATGTAATACTTCCTCTTCCTATTCAGGGAACATTTACATATGAATTGACTAAAAAAGAATATAATTTATTAGGAACTGGTTATAGAGTAGCTGTTAGTTTTGGTAAAAGGAAAGTTTATACCGGAGTAATTAAAAACATCCATAACGATAAACCAAAATTATATGAAACTAAGCCAATAGAATTCATATATGATAAAGATGAATTTGTTTCAGCATTACAACTTGATTTTTGGAGTTGGGTATCTAAGTACTATTTCACTCCAATTGGTGATGTTCTAAAGGCTGCTGTACCATCTACATTTCTTTTAGAAAGTGACACAGTCATAATTAAAAAAGAAATTAATAAAAGTGATATTGATGTTATGTCAGATGATGAATACTTAATTTATGAAGCTCTTAATTTTCAGAATTTAAAAATAAATGAAGTTTCAGATATTCTAGAAAAGAAAAATACATATTCAGTTATTCAGAAAATGATTTTAAAAGGCTTTGTTGAGTTGAATTTTGAAATAAATGAAAAGTATAAACCTAAACTTATAAGTGTTTTATTTTTAAACGCAGACTTATTGGATGAAAATAAAATAAAAAATTCTCTTGATATTTTAAATAGATCGCCAAAGCAGAAAGAGTTAATGCTTCATATCATTAGTAGTATTAAATCTCAAGAATATTTAATTCTAAAAGATTTAAAAAATTCTATTAAATTTTCAGATAGTAGTTTAAAAAGTTTAGAACAAAAAGGATTTATAACCATAAAGAAAATTAAAATTGATAGAGATGACAGAAAAGAAGAAAATTATATAAAAACAAATGATTTATCAGAACCTCAAATAGATGCATTAAATAAACTTAAAAATCAACTCAATAATAAAGATGTTATTTTACTTGAAGGTGTTACATCATCAGGTAAAACAGAAATATATATTAAAATCATTGAAGATTACCTTGAAAAAGAAATGCAGGTTCTCTATCTATTACCTGAAATTTCATTAACTACTCAAATTATACAAAAATTAAAAATACATTTTGGAAATAAAATATCTGTTTTTCATTCTAGATATTCATTAAATGAAAGGACAGAAGTTTGGGAGAACATTAAAAATAATAAAGATAAATCAAGACTTGTGATAGGTGCAAGATCCTCTGTTTTTTTGCCTTTTAAAAATCTTGGATTAATAATTGTAGATGAAGAACATGAAATCTCTTATAAGCAACAAGAACCATCTCCAAGATATAATGCAAGGGATTCTGCAATATATCTTTCTAAAATTAATAATTCAAAAGTTATTTTAGGATCAGCAACACCATCAATTGAGTCCTCTTTTAATGCAAATAAGAATAAATATGGTTATGTGAAATTGAATGAAAGATTTGGCAATATAGAAATGCCAAATATTTTTACAATTGACATGAAAAATGAGCTAAAGCATGAGTATAGCAATATATTTTCTATAAAATTAGTTGAAGAAATAGATAAAACAATTAAAGATGGTAAGCAGGTAATTTTATTTAGAAATAGAAGGGGTTATTCGCCTCAGTGGTTATGTGATTCATGTGGTAATAATATAATGTGTGATAATTGTGATGTTAGTTTAACATATCATTTATCCTCAAATCTATTAAAATGTCATTATTGTGGATTTTCTTCGAAAGCAGAAAAAAAATGTTCAACATGTGGATCTGATACAATGATATATAAAGGGGATGGTACTCAACAAATTGAGGAAATAATTAAAGAAATATTTCCAACTGTAAGAAGTAAAAGAATGGATTGGGATTCTACTAGAGGTAAATGGTCATTTGATAATATAATTAATTCTTTTGCTAATAATGAAGTAGATATACTAATTGGAACTCAGATGATAACTAAGGGACTTGATTTTAAAAATGTAAACCTTGTTGGAGTTCTAAATGCAGATCACTTTCTAAATTTTCCAGATTTTAGAGCTCATGAAAAAGCTTTTCAAGTTTTAACTCAGGTAGCAGGCAGATCGGGTAGGTCAGGTGATAGGGGTAAAGTATTTCTTCAAACTTATCAACCTGAGCATCCTATTATTAAAAACGTAATTAATAATGATTACAAGAAGATGTATACTAATCAACTTATTGAGAGAAAAGATTATAATTATCCTCCTTTTGTTAGATTGATAAGAATTACTTTGAAAGATAAGAGTTATGAAAAACTAAATAGTTCATCAGATTGGCTAAATAAAGTACTAAGAGATAATTTTAATGGAATAGTACTTGGTCCTGTATATCCAGAAATATCTAGAATTAAGAATAAATATCATAAAGAATTTCTTGTAAAATTGAGAGATTTAAATGAGATTAATAACTTTAGAAGTATTTTTCAATCAATCATAAAAAGCTTTGATTCAATATCTAAATATAGGAGCGTAAGAATTACTGTAGATGTTGACCCAATATAGCTTTTACTTTACTTAAAATAAATTTGGCAGATTATATTTATTAACCTAATTTTGCGGCCTAAGATTTTAAGATGAAAAACTACGAAACTGTATTTATTTTAAACCCTGCACTTTCAGAAGAGCAAGTTCAAAACACTGTTGACAAATACGAAAAGTATTTAAAGTCTAATGGGGCTAAAATAATTAGTAAAGAAATATGGGGTTTAAAAAAGTTAGCTTACACTATTGAAAATAAAAATAGTGGGTTTTATAATCTTATAGAATATACTGCACCAGCTGATCTTGTTTCATCTGTTGAACTTGACTTTACTAGAGACGAAACTGTTATGAGATATTTAACTGTAACTTTAGACAAACACGCTATGGCATGGGCAGAGAAAAGAAGAAATAGAAGTACAAAAAAAGTAAGTACAAAAAAAGCTAGTTAATTATGGCAGGTATTGAAGAACAATCAAAAATCAAAAATGAAGGTGAGATTAGATATCTATCTCCTTTAGATATAAATACTACAAAGGCTAAGAAGTATTGTATGTTTAGAAGATCAGGTATCAAATATGTTGACTATAAAGATCCAGATTTTTTAGGTAGGTTCATTAATGAACAAGGTAAAATTTTGCCAAGAAGATTAACAGGTACATCATTAAAGTATCAAAGAAAGGTAGCAGTAGCTGTGAAAAGAGCTAGGCATCTTGGATTACTTCCATACGTTGGAGACTTATTAAAATAATTATGGATATTATACTAAAAGAAAATGTTGCTAATGTTGGCTTCAAAGATGAATTAGTTTCAGTTAAAGCTGGATATGGTAGAAACTTTTTAATTCCGACTGGTAAGGCTGTTCTTGCTACTGAATCTGCAAAAAAAGTTTTAGCTGAAAATCTTAAGCAAAAAGCTTTTAAAGAAAAATCAGTTATTGATGAAGCTGAAAAATTAGCTACAAAAATATCTAAACTAGAACTTCAAATACTTGTTAAAGTTGGTCCTGATGGGAAACTATTTGGTTCAATCTCTAATACAGATGTTGCAAAAAGCCTTCTGTCTAAGAAAATTGAAGTTGAAAAGGAAAATATTTCAATACCTGGTAAATCAATTAAAAGGATTGGTAAATACCAAGCTAGTATTAGACTTCACAGGGAAGTTTCTACTCAGTTAAATTTTGAGCTTCAGGCTGAAAAGAAATAATTTCATAACTTTATCTTTCACTCTGATTATCAAATAAACTTTTGATGTCTCAAAAACTTAACACACCTAAGGGTACCAGAGATTTCTCCTCTTTTGAGTTAAAAAAAAGAGAGTACTTATTAAATATTTTAAAAAATTGTTTTAAAGCATTTAATTTTCAAGAAATTCAAACACCTTCTTTTGAAAATTTAACAACCCTAACTGGTAAGTATGGTGATGAAGAAGATAACTTAATGTTTAAAATTCTTTCTTCTGGAGATAAAATTAAAAAAGCTGATACAGAAGCATTAAAAAACAATAAACTTACCAAGTTTTCAAACTCTCTTTCTGACAAGGCTTTAAGGTATGATTTAACTGTTCCCTTATCCAGGTTTGTTTCTCAAAATTTAAATAATTTATCATTTCCTTTTAAGAGATTTCAAACACAATTAGTATGGAGAGCAGAGAGACCTCAAAGAGGTAGGTATAGAGAGTTTCTTCAATGTGATGTCGATATTATAGGTGAATCTAATTTTTTAAATGAAGTAGAGTGTATTAAAATTTATGATAGTGTTTTTAAAAGATTATCTATGCCAATAGTTAATCTTAGGATCAACAATAGACAAATTCTAGATGGAATATCTCAGTTAATGAATTTGGATAGTGTAAATGAAATTGCACCTATTCTTGATAAGTCTGATAAAATTGGATACGAAGGAGTAATTAAAAAGCTTACAGAAAAAAATATTTCTGATTCCTCAATTAATCAATTGAAATTCTTCCTTGAATTAAAGGGTTCAAATCAGGATAAAATCAATAGTATTAGATCTAAGTTTACTTCAAATAATATTTCTATTGATGGGGTTGATCTTCTAGAAAAAATAATTAATACTTCTCAAAAATTTAATTTAAATAATGTTAATCTAACTTTTGATTTATCACTTGCCAGAGGTCTTAGCTATTATACAGGAACAATCATTGAGGTTTCATCTCCAGATGAATTTAATATTGGCTCAATTGGAGGTGGAGGTAGATATGATAATTTAGTTCAAGAAAATAATCCTCGTCTAAGTGGATTTGGTATATCTTTTGGTTTTGATAGAATCTGTTTATTACTAGATGAATTAAACTTATTCCCAAATGAGTTGGATTCCTCAAAATCCTTTTTATTTTTAAACTTTGGGCTGGATAAAATAGATAAACTGCCAGTTTTCATAGATAAATTAAGAGAAAAAAATATCACATGTGAAATATATCCTTCTGATAATAAAATTAAGAAGCAGATGGATTATGCTAACCAAAAGGGAATTAATTATGTTGTTATAATTGGTGAAGATGAATTGAAGAAAAGCATTTTCAAAATTAAAGATATGTCAAATGGAGCAGAGTCTACATATAATTTAAACGATATTGTTTCAGAGATTGAGAAACTTAGTTAAAATATTCTGACCATTTCTTAAAAGGTCTTTCAATTAAACTCATAAATTTAGAATTCTGAATTTCATCTAAATCAGTATCAACTCCATAAATAATTTGATTTTTATTTAACTCCATATAAGTGCCGAATATTCTATCCCACAAAGAAAAAATATTACCATAATTAGAATCAGTGTATGGCAATTTAAAGTGATGGTGAACTTTATGCATATTAGGTGATACTATTATATAACTTAATACTTTATCAACTTTATCTGAAATTTGAATATTAGCATGATTAAATTGCGAAAATATAACAGATAATGATTGGTACATTAAAACTAATCCGATAGGTGCGCCTGAAATAATTATACCTATAAGTGTAAATATAAATCTAACTATACTTTCAAAAGGATGATGTCTATTCGCAGTAGTTGTATCTACATTTTGATCTGTATGATGAACAATATGTATGTACCATAATAATTTAACTTTATGTTGAACTAAATGAGGGAGGTAGGCTCCAACTAGATCAAGTAATAAAACTCCAATAATTATACTCAGCAGAGTAGAGGAATTTAATAAGTGTAATAAACCAAAATTATTTTCATTTGTCCAGTCTGAAGCATAGACCAGCATAAAGGCTAAAAAAAAGTTAACAACAATAGTAGTTACAGTTAAAAGGAAATTTGGAATAGAATGCCTCCATTTTTTATAATCAAGAAATTTAAAAGGAACAATACCTTCTATAATCCAGAAAAAAGTAATACCAGAAACCATTATTAGAGCTCTGTTAACAGAAGAAATATTCTCAAACAGTAGTAATAAGTTTTCCATGTTAATTATCTTCTGATCCATCTCTATTAGGAACCCTTAAGCTTGGCCATTCACCTCTTTTACCTGTAAGAGGATTAATTGGAAGAACTCTCCTGTCTCTTGGCATTAACTCTTCCTCCTCGCTAGCTAAATAGGTTAAAATGGCTATCAAGATTGCATTAGATCTTACATCATCAAAAATTATCTTGTCATAGGTGTCCCTATTTGTGTGCCATGTATAGTGATAAGGACTATAACCACCATAAGAAAAGTCTAATGAGCTTAAATTAAATCCAGGTACTCCTGAAGAAACAAAATTTCTCCAGTCAGAGGAGCCTCCTGATGGAACAGTTACTCCATATTGTTCATAGGAATACCTTGGAATTGGAACTCCAGGAAAAGTTGTCTCAATTTCATTTTTAATTTCTGATGGAACATATTCTAACCAATCACCAATAAATCTATAAGCTTCTGTAAAACCATGACCATTAATTTTTGTTATTCTACCAGTTCCATTATCTTGATTAAAAAGAGCCTGTAAATTTTCTACTATTTCAGGATGATCTTCAACAAATGCACTAGAACCATTTAAACCTTGTTCTTCTGCGCCCCAATGAGCTGCAATTATTGTTCTTTTAGGATTAGGATAAATTTTCTTTAAAATTCTCATAACCTCCATCATTGTTATAGTCCCAGTCCCATTATCAGTTGCCCCTGTTCCACCTCCAGTTGTATCAAGATGTGCTGATAAGATTATGTATTCGTCTGGTTTCTCTACACCTTCTATTCTTGCTATAGAGTTGTAAGTTGGAACTTTTCCAAGTTCTTTTGATTGTAAATTAAGATTTACAGTTGGTTTTTGATTATTTTCTGCAAGTCTATATAGTAATCCAAAGTCTTCCATACTAACGTCTACTGTTGGTGTCTCTGAACTAATTCCAAAATATCCTGGACTAAAAATTGTATTTGTTCCAAAACCACCTCTCCAATTACTAGTAATAAATGATGCAGGTTTAGCATCTTCTATTGCCTTGATCATATCTCCATATGCATATCCAGTTTTTCTTAAGTTCCTTGAATCTCTGCTTCTCTTTGTAATTCTAGATCTTCTTATTTCTTCAAGTGTACTTTCTTTAGCCCACCTTTCAATATCATAATCAGGTCTACCAGATATGTCAGGTGTCCCAAATAAAACATGTTTCCCTTTAATTGTTTTAAGCCATGAATCAAATACCTCTTTAGACTTTTTTGGAATTATAACTACTTCTCCTAATTCACCATTTTTCTTGGTACTAGCACTCCATGACAATTGTTGACCTTCCAAAGATTTTACCCAAGGAGACATCATGTCTATATGGCTAATACCCCTTTCCCATGCTCTCCATTGACCAAATTGCTCATTTTCAGAACTAATATCCCAATTACTATATTTATTAATAACCCAGTCATGTGCTTGCAACATTTGACTTGTACCTGTAAGCCTAGGACCTATTTGATCCATTAATTCATGTGCCAAACTTTCAAGTTGAGAATTATTATTAGCCTCGTTAACTATTTTATTAATAGTTTGAAGTTTGTTTTGTGAATATGAAAAGTTAATAAATAAAGTAGCTATAAGAAATGGTAAAATTTTTTTCATTTTTTTAAATTTATTGGCTCAAATATAACTAAATACTTAAATTTCAAGTGTTAAAAGAATTCTAAATCAATATATTTATAAAAACTACAGTTATGAGAAAAATCAAATACATACTTTTTTGTCTTCTAATCAGTTCAAACATAATTTTTGGACAAGATAAAATTGAGGATAAGGATAAAAAAGATGAAAAAATCAACAAGAACTTACCAATAAAGCCAGATAGGTTTTATGATTTAGAGACGAATACTGGAACATGGATGTCTCTGGATGTTAGTCCAGATGGTCAAAAAATTGTTTTTGATCTACTTGGTGACTTGTATATGATTCCTATCTCAGGTGGGAAAGCAAGCAGGATAACTAAAGGTATGGCTTTTGATTCTAACCCAAGATTTTCTCCAGACGGAAAATCTCTTGTGTATACAAGTGATTCTAGTGGAGGAAACAACATATGGATTAGAGACATAGAAACAAATGATTCTACTCAAATTACAAAAGAAAAAGACTTACAAACTGCATTTGCAGACTGGACTAAAGATGGAGATTATATTATAACAGCTAAAGGAAGAAGAAATCTAAAGCTACATATGTATCATAAAGATGGAGGATCTGGAATAAAATTAATTGATAAACCCTCATCAATTAAAATTACTCAGCCAGCTGTTGGTAGTGATGATCGATATATTTGGTATGCTCACAGAACGAGTTCTTGGCAGTATAACGCTAGATTCCCTCAGTATCAAATTTCTAAGTTTGATAGAGAAACTGGAGAAATAAAAAGAGAAACCTCAAGATTTGGTTCAGCATTTACTCCAACATTATCTCCAAATGGAAATTGGCTTGTTTATGGAACAAGATATGAGGATAAAACTGCACTACGAATTAGAAATTTAAAAACTGGAGATGAAAGATGGCTAGCTTTTCCAATTCAAAAAGATGATCAAGAGTCACAAGCTACAATGGGTGTTTTGCCAGGAATGGCCTTCACTCCTGATAGTAAAAATTTAATTGCTTCTTATGGAGGAAAAATTAATAAAATTCCCATAAATGGAGGTGCTTCATCTGTAATTCCTTTTGAGGTAAACGAAAAGATTGCAGTAGGCCCTGAATTGAAGTTTGATTACCCAATTTCTGATTCAAATGAAATGGAAGCAACTCAAATAAGAGATGCTGCTGTTTCTCCTGACAAAACACATGTTGCATTTACAGCATTAAATAAATTATACGTAAAGAATCTTATAACTGATAAAATTATAAGGCTTACTAACTTCAGTGATAAAGTAATAGAAGCTATGCCTGCATGGAGTCCAAATGGAAGGGATATAGCATTTGTAACATGGGATAATAAAAATGGAGGTGCTATTTATAAAGTAAGAGCAGATGGTAAAAGAAATGCGGTGCTTTTAACAACTAATGATTTAGGAAGAAGCCCAGGTGTTTTTATGAATCCTAAATGGAACTTTGAAGGAGATAAAATTGTTTTTCTAATAGGAGATGAAAGGAGTTATAAGGAAAGTTATGGTCCTTATGCTTTTCAATCTAATGAAAAGATTATGTGGGTTTCTTCCAAAGGAGGTAAACTCAATTTTATTGATGACTCTAAGGGTAGAGAATATCCTCATTTTGTAAAAGGAAAGGATAGGATTTACCTATTTCATTACAGCGATGGTTTAGTATCTATTAAATGGGATGGGACAGATCAAAAAAAGATTTTAAAAGTAACTGGAACTACACCCTACGGAGCTGGAGATACTAAAACACCTTCAGGAGCAAGTATTATTTTGATTTCTCCAGACGGAAAAACAGGTTTAGCTAAAGTTGTGAATAACATTTACAGCTTTACAATTCCATATTCAGGAATAGAATCTCTAAAAATTTCTTTATCAAACCCTAAGTTTTCATCTTTTCCAGCAAGAAAACTCACTACAATTGGAGGAGAGTTTCCTTCTTGGAGTAATGATTCAAAATCAATTTATTGGTCTATTGGAAAATCTTTCCTAACCTACAGTATTACTGAGGCAAATGAGTTTGAAGAAATCCAAAAAGCTAAAGAAAAAGAGAAGAGTGACGAAGAAAAGAAGAAAGATGATTTAGCTGAAGAAATTGCTAAAGTTAATCCAGAATTGGCTGGAGAGTTTTCAGATGATGAACAAGAAGAGTATAAACCTTCAGAAACAGAAATCAAAATTACTCTAAAAAGAGATATACCTCAAGGCTTAATACTTCTTCAGAATGCTAAAATTGTATCAATGAATGGAGACGAGATTATTGAAAGAGGTGATATTCTTATAAAGAATAATAGAATTGTAGATGTAAGTGATGGTATGATCGAAATTGAAAATGAGGATGTAACTATTATGGATATGAGTGGGAAAATTATCTTACCTGGTTTCATAGATACCCATGCTCACATGAGACCTAGTTGGACCTTACATAAGTTTCAACCATTTTCATATGCTGCAAATTTAGCATATGGAGTTACTACCACCAGAGATCCACAAACTGGAACTACAGATGTACTGACATATAGTGATATGGTTGATACTGGAAAAATTTTAGGGCCAAGAATATATTCAACAGGACCTGGTGTTGGATATTGGGGATATAATGTTAAGAGTCTAGATGAAGCCAGAGATGTTCTAAAACAATATTCTAAATACTATAACACAAAATCAATTAAAATGTATGTTGCTGGAAATAGACAGCAAAGACAATGGATATTAATGGCAGCAAAAGAACAAGAAATCATGCCAACAACAGAAGGCAGTCTTAATCTTAGACTAAATATGGCTTCTACAATTGATGGTTATCCTGGTCAAGAACATAATCATCCAATTTATCCAATATTTAAAGATTATATTGGTTTAACAGCATTTACAAAAAGAGCATATACACCTACACTTTTAGTCACATATGGTGGTCCATGGGCAGAAAATTATTATTATGCCACTGAGGATCTTCATGGAGATAAAAAATTAAATTTTTTCACTCCGAAAGAAGAAGTTGACTCAAAATCTAGAAGAAGAAATGTTGGATGGTTTATGGATGAGGAATACACCTTTCCTGAATTAGCAGAATTTGTTAAAGATTTAGTTGAAGTAGGAGGTATCTCAGGAGTTGGATCTCATGGACAACTTCAAGGTCTTGGATATCACTGGGAGCTATGGAGTATGGCTGCAGGAGGTATTACAAATCATGATATGCTTAAAGTAGCTACTATTAAAGGAGCATATGCAATTGGACTTGATAAGGAGCTAGGATCAATTGAAAAGGGTAAATTAGCAGACCTAGTCATATTAAATAAAGATCCTCTTGAAAACATTAGGAATACAAATTCTGTAGATATGATAATGAAAAATGGTAGAATATATGACGGAAATAATTTAAACGAAATTTATCCTCTACAGAAAAAATATTCAAACTTTGATTGGCAACAAAATAAGCCAGATTCATTACCAGGAATTAAAAAATAAATATTATGAGAAAATTTTTACTACTGAACCTTATCTTTTTAGGTTCACTTTATTCACAAGATTATTATTTTTCCAAATACGCACCCTTTGATACTGATATTATGTCACCTGAGGAGTTTTTAGGCTATCCTATTGGTGAAATGCATACTAGACATGATCTAATTGTTTCTTATATGACATATCTATCTAATGCTTCAGATAAAGCAGATATGTTTAGTTATGCAACATCATATGAAGGAAGAAAATTAATCTATTTGATAGTGAGTTCTCCTGAAAACATTAAAAATATTGAAGAAATTAGGAAATCACATCTTTCGTATATAAAACCAGATGATGAAAATTATATTCAATCAGATAAACCGACTGATTTTCCAGTAATTATAAATTTAGGATACAATGTTCATGGAAATGAACCTTCTAGTTCAGAAGCCGCAATGCTTACTGCATATACACTAATCAGTTCTAAATCTAAAGAAGTTGAAAAGTACTTACAAAATTCAATAGTATTAATTGATCCTACAATAAATCCAGATGGAAGAGATAGGCACACTCAATGGGTAAATAGCTATAAAGGTTCACCGCTTGTTGATGATCCCCAGGATGCTGAACATAATGAATATTGGCCTGGTGGAAGAACAAATCATTATTGGTTTGATTTAAATAGAGATGTGCTGCTAGGAATTCATCCAGAAACTAGAGGTAAAATTGATTTTCATCATAATTGGTATCCAAATGTAACTATGGATTTTCATGAAATGGGAACTAACAGTACATATTTTTTTGTTCCATGGAAAACTCATGCTGCAAAAGACCCTGTTATACCCCAAGAGAACTATGAATATTTTGAAAGATTATTTGGAGAATTTTTCGCCAAAGGTCTAGATGAAATAGGATCGATGTATTTTTCAAAAGAAGCTTTTGATAAGACATATCCAGGGTATCATTCTTCATATGGTGATTTAATGGGTGGAATAGGTATGTTATTTGAACAAGCAAGCTCTAGAGGTCATAAACAGGTAACTCAATTTGGAGAAATCACATTTCCTTTTACAATAAGAAACCAATATGTTTCAGGAATGAATACTGTGAAAGCATCGGTTGAAATGAAAGATGAATTAATGAAATATCAGCAAAGATTTTTTGCCTCAGCATTAACAGATGCAGATAAAAAAAGAATAAAGGGTTATTCTTTCAAAATGGGAAAAGACAGAAATAAGACTAAAGCATTTATTGATAAATTAATGATTCATGATATAAGTGTATTAAAAGACAATGATAATTTCTTTGTTCCAACAAAACAAAAGAATTATAGAACTATAAGATCCATATTTGAAACTAATACTGAATTTAGAGATAGTGTTTTTTATGATGCTTCAGCTTGGTCAATTGCTAACTTTTACGATATTGATTATAATTCTTCATCAAAAGATATTCAAGGTGTTGAACTTGATAATCTTGATAATCTATTTACCGTAAATAAAATAGATGAATCTGAATATGCTTATTTAATTAATTCTGTTGATTATAATATTCCAGCAGTAATTAACAGTTTAGTCAACAGTGATATTTTAGTATCAACTGCTTTTAAGCCATTTACCATAAATACTTCTAGTGGACTTATTCCATTTGATTATGGATCTTTAGTAATTCCAGTAAGTCTTCAAAAAATTAGTCCAAAAGAATTATTTAGTAAACTTGAAAATATTCAGAATAAATTTCAAGTAAACATTTATTCTGCTCCTTCTGGTTTAAGTTCAGGTGGAATTGATCTTGGAAGTAGATATGTTTCTCCCTTAAAAAAACAAAAAGCAATGATGTTAGTAGGAACTGGAGTTAGATCTTATGAGGCAGGAGAAGTATGGCATCTTTTAGATCAGAGAGTGGGAATGCCAATTTCAAAAATACCTATTAGAAATTTTGATAGAGTTTCTTTGGATACCTATACAACAATGGTAATAGTATCTGGAAGTTATGATTTTAATGAAGATCAAATAAAGAAAATTAAAGATTGGGCAAGTAATGGCAACACAATTATTTCAATAGGTTCTGGTTCAAAATTCCTTATTGATAAAGGAATTGTAAACGAAAAACTACTTAAATCCGATAAAAATGATAGTAAAAAAGATTATCAACCATATATCGATGCACAAGACAATAGAGGAAAAGAAAGAATAGGTGGTATTATATTAAATGCCCAAGTTGATTTAACACATCCTATAGGATTTGGATATGAGGATTCTAAAATTCCAGTTTATAGAAATAATACTGTATGGATTCAACCATCAGAGAATGAATATTCATCTGTTGTAAGGTATACTAGCGATCCATTGATAGATGGATTTATAACAGATAATAATGCAGAAAAACTTGATTCTTCAATTTCTTTATTAATATCAAAAATTGGAAAAGGAAGAGCAGTTATGTTTTCTGATAATCCCAATTTTAGAGGCTCATGGTATGGGACAAATAGACTATTTCTAAATGCAATATTGCTTGGAGATAAGATTCAAGTTCCATAATGAAATGGTTTAGAGATATAGGGCCAGGTGTATTAATTGCTGCTGCATTTATTGGACCTGGAACTGTTACTCTCTGTACAATTGCTGGTGCTTCTTTTGGATACTCATTAATTTGGGCAATTATTTTATCTACATTTTCTACAATTGTACTTCAGGAAATGTCATTAAGAATCGGTTTAGTTACCAGAATGAATTTAGCAGAGGTTATAAGAACTTCAATAAAATCAGTTTTACTAAATAGATTTATAATATTACTAATAATTTCTTCTATTTTAATTGGAAATGCAGCTTACGAAGCTGGAAATATTACTGGAGCATCCCTTGGTATTTCAGCAATTCTAAATAACCAATCATTTAATTATTTTCCAGTTTTAATTGGAATAATTGCCTTTATAATACTTTATCAAGGAGATTATAAAATTATTGAAGGATCACTTATATTTCTTGTAATAGTTATGAGTTTATCATTTTTTATTACAGCTATTATTACTAAACCTGATATAACTAATCTGTTAAATGGAATGTTTAAGCCTAAAATTAATTCAGATAACCTTATTATTATATTAGGCCTAATAGGTACAACAGTAGTACCATATAACATTTTTCTTCACTCATCACTGGTCTCTGAAAAATGGAATTCAATTAATAAACTTAAAGTTGCTAGATTAGAAAGCTTCATTTCAATCCTTTTGGGAGGTATAGTGTCTTTATCAATAATAATAACAGCTGCTTCTGTATCAAACCAAAACGTAACAGGTGTAATGGATTTAGCGAAAGGATTAGAACCTCTTTATGGAAAATTTGCAATTTATTTCTTAGGATTAGGTTTATTTGCTTCAGGAATTACTTCTTCTATTACTGCTCCTTTAGCAGCAGCATACGTTGCTAAAAGTTGCTTTGGTTGGAACGATTCACTTAAGAGCAGAAGATTTAGACTAGTTTGGTTTTTTATTCTACTTACAGGTGTATTAATTTCAATGATTAATATTAATCCTATTGAAATAATAAAGTTTGCCCAGTTTTCAAATAGTCTTTTGCTGCCAATAATAGCTATAATACTCTTGTGGTTAATAAATAATAAGAATATAATTAGCAGTGAATACAATTATAGTTATCAAAATGTTCTGGGTGTTTTTATAGTAATCATCTCCATTATACTTGGATCTAAAGGTTTAATTTCTCTTTTATAATGTTAAATATTAATTGTGATTTAGGAGAAGGTTTAAACAATGAACATTTAATTATGCCACTAATTAACTCATGTAATATTGCCTCAGGTGGTCATGCTGGAAATAGTGAAAGTATGATAGAATGTGTTGAGATATCAATTAGATGTAATGTTAAAATTGGAGCTCATCCATCCTATCCCGATAGATTAAATTTTGGAAGAAAAAAAATGGATATTTCAAAACCTGAATTATCTTATAGTATAATTAGTCAAATTGAATCCCTAGAGAGCATAGCTAATTCATATGGAAAGAAAATAAATCATATTAAAGCTCATGGAGCATTATACAACGAGATGATACATGATTTAGAGCTTTCAGAACTATATCTTGATACATTAAAAGATTATAAATCAAAATATTCATTATATGTGCCATATAAATCTAAGATTGAAAAGTTAGCTTTAAAAAGAGGATTTGATATAGTCTACGAAGTATTTGGAGATAGAAATTATAATAATGATTTAAGCTTAGTCTCAAGGCAAAAAGAAAATGCAATTATTAATGACCCAAAGGAAGTTATTAATCATTTAACTTCAATTATAAACTCAAATGCAGTTAAAACAATTACAGGAGATACTCGTGAAATAATATTTGATACAATATGTATTCATTCGGATACTAATAACTCAATAGAAATCCTTAAAGAGATTAATAGAGTTTTTAAGAACAAATAATGTTATGAAATATTTTATTTACAATGAAAATTCCATCTTAATTACCTTCGATTCTAATATAAACTCTGAATTAGTTTATAAAATTTCTTCTCTTAGAATTAAAATTGAACATGATTTTAATGAATATCTAATCGATGCTGTACAGTCTATAAATTCATTGCTTATTATTTTTAAAAGAAATAAAATTTCAACCAATGATTTCTTAAATAAAATAAAGAATGTAAATCCTGAAAACATAACTCTAAAAGTGAAAAGTAAGATATGGGAAATACCTGTTTGTTATGATTCCACTTACGCTACTGATCTTGAGGAATTTTCAAAATCAAAAAAAATATCTAAGAATGAGGTTATTCAATTACATAAATCTAAAATATATGATGTTATTTCTATGGGTTTCTTACCTGGTTTCATGTATTTAGGAAATACTGATTATAAACTCCATTGTGAAAGAAAACTTAAACCTTCTCTTGAAATAAAAAAGGGCTCAATAGGTATTGCTTTAAATCAAACCTGTATTTACCCCCAAGATAGTCCTGGAGGATGGCATATTATAGGGGTCTCCCCTTTAGAATTCTTCAATTTAAAATCAAAATCTCCATGTTTTGTTAATCCAGGTGATAAAATTAAATTTTTAGAAATATCAAAATCTACATTTGAAACGTTAAAAAAAAATAAATCTTTTAAACCTAATTATAGATAAATGATAAAAGTAATTGATCCAGGTCTATACTCAACCATCCAAGATAATGGTAGATATGGGTATAGAAATATAGCCGTTCCGTATTCGGGATTTATGGATAAAGAAAGTGCTACTATCGCTAATAAACTAGTCGGAAATGAAGTAAATGAGTGTCTTTTGGAAATTACTTTGATGGGGCCTACTTTACTTTTTAACAAAAACTATACTTTATCCATAACAGGTGGAGATTTTAATTCCACAATTAATGATAAAAAAATAGAATTGTATAAACCCATAGATGTTAAGTTGGGAGATGTTCTAAAAATCAATCAAACATCAAATGGTGCAAGATGTTATTTAGCTTTTTCGGGAGGTATAGCTAGAAAAAAATACTTAGGAAGTAAATCTTCTTTAAAGAACATAACTCCATCTTATTTTTTAAAAAAGGGAGATGAAATTAAAATATCAAATAATAAAAAATTAAATTTTGTTGTTAATCATGAACTAAAATTAACAACAAGTAGTATTTTGAATGTTTTTAGTGGACCTGAATATAGTATTCTTAAAAAAGATTCTTTACATAATTTATTCAATAAAGAATTCACAATAGGTATTAACAATAGAATGGCTTATAATTTAACAGAACAAATTCAAACCAAAACCAAATCAATTATTTCATCTCCAGTATTACCAGGAACTGTTCAACTGACCCCTTCAGGAAATATTATCATTCTTCATAGAGATTGTCAAACAACAGGAGGGTATTCTAGAATACTTCAATTAAATGAGAAATCTTTGGATGACTTGTCTCAATTAAAAAATGGGGATAAAATAAAATTTAAATTAATTAATTAGTAGAAATTTTTATTTCAATAAGTGGGTTCTCTCTAAACTCTTTATCTAGTCTTTTCTTTATTCTAAAAAGCTTATTTAATTCTCTTTCTTTCTTTTTATCTGCCTTATCAATTTCAGGAAGAACTATTGTATCTCCTTTAACTTCTAATTTCATCTCATTTATAAGTTTCTCAATACTTTCCTCAGTTAATTTAATTTGTTTTCCAATTGCGTTTCTTTTTATAATTCCTGTTAGACTACTATCAATTCTTACATTTTTTACTCTGAGCAGTAATCTTACTAATTTGCTATCATCTTTAACTTGATATGTTTGTAAATTACTAGTTGAAGAATTATAATAATTTTGATTTTTTAATTTTCTTCCATCTAAATTAATCTCTACAGGTCCGTTATGCCTAAAGCTAAACTCTCTTTTTGAAATAAACTCTTGTAGATCTATAACAATTTTTAAGCTTTCTCTATAGAATTGTGATCTTAGTAATCCTCTAAGTAATTCATTTCTATCTCTAACTGTATATTCTTCTCCAAATAAAAATACTGTAGGAAGTCTTTTTGTTCCTATATTAACATTACTTAGATCAACTTTAGTTCCCTCTTGACCAATCAAATTAGAAGATGAAATTATTAACAATAATAGTATAGCTATAAAATATTTCACATTTAAAGCTAAATAAAAAATGACTATTATTCGGGTATTATAAAAACTAATGGGTCAAAATTCCATAAAATTGGAAGTAAAAAGAATACAAAAAGACTTAATATAACAATTGAAACTATGTTCATCCATACACCTACACGAACCATATCAGGTATGCGTAAATAACCTGATCCAAAAACTACTGCGTTAGGAGGCGTTGCAACAGGCAACATAAACGCACAAGTAGCTGCAACTGTTGCAGAAACCATTAATATGAATGGGTGGACATCTATTGTGATTGCCATTGGATATAGAATGGGTAATAGCATTGCTGTAGTTGCTAAATTAGATGTGATCTCTGTTAGAAAATTAACTGCAGTAATCAAAATGATAACCAGTAAAAACAATGAGATACCATCTAATAATGTCATTTGAGAACCTATCCATAAAGCTAATCCACTATCTTTAAAACCAGCAGCTAGAGCCATTCCTCCTCCAAATAATAATAAAATTCCCCAAGGTAGTTTTACAGCTTCTTCCCAATTTATAAGTCGTCTTTTTTTGTTTTTAGTAGGTATTAAGAAAATGATAATTGCTCCTATCATTGCAATAATGGTATCATCTATGGATGGAATAATTGATTGTAATAAAAAAGATCGACTAACCCATGCTAATGCAGTTAAGCCAAACACCAGTCCTACTAATTTTTCTTCATAGCTAATTTGACCTAATACTTTTAATTGTTTGCTAATCTCCTCTCGTCCACCAGGAAATTGTTTTTGTTTAAACTTAAAAGCAAAGCTCGTAAGATATTTCCAACATATAAATAATAATACAATAGAAATTGGAAAACCAAATTTAAACCATTGTGCGAATGTGATTTCGTAGCCAAAGGTTTCCTCTACCACACCCGCTAAGACTAAATTAGGAGGTGTTCCAATCAGAGTACTTAAACCTCCAATAGAAGCACTATAAGCAATACCTAGCATTAAAGCCTTTCCAAAAATTAGATTTTCTTTCTCAATAGTATTTGGATCATCTTTTAATTGAGTTACAATTGCAATTGCAATAGGTAACATCATAACTGCAGTTGCTGTATTTGAAATCCACATTGACATAAATGCAGTAGCCATCATAAATCCAAGAATAATATTTACGACATTAGTTCCAATTAAATTGATAATATTTAATGCTATACGTTTATGTAGATTCCATTTTTGGATAGCTATTGCAATTATAAAACCACCTATATATAAAAAAACATACTTGTGTCCAAAAGAAGCTGTTGTTTCAGATAGCCCTAATCCACCAGTTAGGGGAAACAAAATAATAGGTAATAAAGCTGTTACAGCAATTGGAATAGCCTCTGTAATCCACCATATTGCAATCCATGCAGTTGATGCAAGAATAGCATTAGCTCTTGGATTTAGACCTTCTGGTTGAAAGAAAAATAAAATTAGAATGAATGCTAATGGCCCTGAAATTAAGCCGACTTTTTTAGGATTAGTATACATATTTGGTTTATAAATTTAGAATATTAAAATGATTTAAAAAAAATTAAATAATTTAGATTGTGGAAACAAAAAAGGTTGCTGTAATTGGAGGAGGAGCAGCTGGTTTTTTTGCAGCAATATCAGTAAAAGAAAATTATCCTAATCATCAGGTAATCCTTTTTGAAAAAACTTCTAAAGTCCTATCTAAGGTTAAAGTTTCTGGCGGAGGCCGTTGTAATGTTACTCATAACTGCACAGATATATCAAACCTTTGTAACGCATATCCTAGAGGTGGTAAGAAATTAAAATCACTTTTTTATCAATTTAGTACAACTGATACAATTGATTGGTTTGAAACCCGAGGAGTTCCATTAAAAACAGAAAAAGATGGCAGGATGTTTCCAGTTTCCAATAACTCACAAAGTATAATAGATTGTTTGATAGGTGAAATTAACCGTTTAAAAGTTACTTTAGAATTAGGTCAAACTATTGAAAATATACAGCAAGTGAAAATGGGGTGGAAACTTAAATTTAAAGACCAACTCAGCCAACAATTTGATATAATTATCATTGCAACAGGGGGGAGTCCTAAATTAAAAGGATTTGACTGGTTGCAAAACTTAGGACATAATATTATTAATCCAATCCCTTCATTATTTACTTTTAATATGCCAAATGAATCCATTAGAGAGCTTATGGGATTAGTTGTTGAAAATGCTCGTGTAAAGATTAAAAATAGTAAGATCCAAACTCAAGGGCCCTTATTGATAACTCATTGGGGTATGAGTGGTCCTTCAATTTTAAAAGCATCTGCTTTTGGAGCAAGAGTATTAAGTGAACATGAATATCAATTTGAAATTGAAGTTAATTGGATTGATGAAACAAATATGGATTTGCTCTTTGATCAACTCCTACGTTATAGTCAATCGAATCCTCATAAGGGAATAGGAAAACACAAAGCATTTATGATTCCCAACCGTCTTTGGATTTTTTTATTATCAAAAGTTGAAATACCAGTTGAAAAGAAGTGGAATGAGATTGGAAAAAAGAAATTTAGACAATTAATCACAATATTAACCCAAGATATTTACAAAGTTTCTGGAAAAACAACCTTTAAAGAAGAGTTTGTAACCTGTGGAGGAATTGATTTGAATGAGATTAACCTAAATACCATGGAGAGTAAAAAAGTAAATAATTTATATTTTGCTGGAGAGGTAATTGATGTTGATGCCATTACTGGAGGTTATAATTTTCAGGCTGCATGGAGCGGAGGTTATGTAGCTGGAAAATTAGGAGGGTAGATAATATTTTACATCAAATTCATAAAAAAACCCCTACATAAGCAGGGGTTTAAATGTATTAAGCGGAGAAAGAGGGATTCGAACCCCCGGAGGTATGACCCTCAACAGTTTTCAAGACTGCCGCATTCGACCACTCTGCCATTTCTCCAAATGCAGATGCAAATATACACGATTTTAGGTATAAAAAAATATTTTAATCTAAGGTGAATCAAAAAATAATTATCTTACTTTTAATATTGTGCTGTTAGATATAAACTCAATCTTATTACTTGTTGGAATTGGACTTTTTGCTGGTGTTGTAAACACTTTAGCAGGTGGAGGTTCATTAGTAACCTTACCTGTATTAATTCTTTTTATGGGTCTAGATGAAGCCACTGCAAATGGTACTAATAGACTTATGGTTATTTCAGCTGCTCTAGTTGCTAGTTATGGTTACAGAAGCAAAAAGATTGTAACTCATCCTTATGGATTATATTTTGGAATAGTGGCTACATTTGGAGCAATAATTGGAGCTAGAATTGCTATTGATATAGATGGAGACACTTTTAAGAGATTTCTAGCAATTATTATGATTACCGTCGGTATTATAATTGTATTTAGATCGAAATCGATTGCATCCTTAGATCTTCCTGAAAGACTCTCAGGTAAATATTTAATAGGAGGTTTGATAGGTTTCTTTTTCATTGGTATTTATGGAGGATTTCTTCAAGCTGGAGTTGGTATTGTGATAATGCTTCTTCTTACTCAATTAAATAGAATTAATCTTTTAAGAACTAATTCAATTAAAGCTTTCTCTGTATTTATTTATTCTATTGCAGCTGTGGCAATTTTTGCTTTAGATGGTAAAATATTATGGATGGTAGGTCTTTGGATGGTTCTTGGTTCTATAGTCGGAGCTTGGCTTTCAAGCAGGTGGTCAGTCAAAAAAGGTGATAAAGTAATAAGGATTACACTTCTAATAATGGTCTCTTACATGGCTGTAAAACTCTGGTTAGATACATTTAATAGTTAGTATAATCTACTATGCTTAGTCCATAGCCAGAAAGTCCTACACGATGTTTCTGTTCTGAGTTACTTAGGAGATTAACTTTAGAAATTTGCAAATCATGCAAGATTTGGGCACCAATTCCAAAATCTCTAAAGTCAATTTTAGGTTTTTCAGAATTTTCATTCATAGAGTTAAGTTTTTCTAATATATTTTCTGATGATTGATTTTGATTTATAAAAATTACTGCACCTTTACCTACTTTATTTATCTGATCAAAAATTTTATCATATTTTTTTTCATTAGTTCCTGATAATATCTTGGTAACATCATTATCAACAACTGATGAATTTATTCTTGTTAAAATAATATCATCTTTATTCCATTTGCCAAGTGTTAATGCTATGTGAACTTGATCATTATTAGTCTGTTTGTAAGCTCTTAATCTATAAGTTCCAAAGTTAGTTTCTACATCTTTGTCAAAGCTTTTACTAATTAAGCTATCGTTTTTCATTCTATATGCTACAAGATCCTCTATAGAGACTATTCTTAAATTAAATTTTTCAGCAACTTTTACCAACTCAGGTAATCTAGACATAGACCCATCATCATTCATTATTTCAACTATAACTCCAGCTGATTTAAAACCTGCAAGTCGAGCAAAATCTATAGCTGCTTCAGTATGTCCAGTTCGTCTTAATACACCTCCATTTTTTGCAATTAAAGGGAATATATGTCCTGGTCTTTGAAGATCCTCAGGTTTTGTATTTCTATCAACTAATGCTTTAACAGTTTTAGATCTGTCTGAGGCAGATACTCCTGAGGTTACTCCATTTCCTTTTAGATCTACAGAAACTGTGAATGCTGTTTCAAGAGGATCCGTGTTATTAGGTACCATTTTTTCAAGACTTAGTTTGGAACATAATTTCTCTGACATTGGAACACATATTAATCCTCTCCCATTTTTTGCCATAAAATTTATCTTTGAGGAATTAATTGTTTCTGCAGCAGTAATAAAATCTCCTTCATTTTCTCTGTTTTCATCATCAACTACAATAATAATTTCACCTTTTTTTATCGCAGAAATTGCATCTTCTATTTTATCTAACTTAATATTACTCATTTCTTTAATTTAAGTTTATTAATTAATTGAATTGTCTTATCATAGAGAGTAAAACTAAACCCTCTATCTGCTGATACAATTTTGGTAAGATAAATAGCAAAAGGTGCTATAACAAAAGTTGATATCCAGCTTCCTAAAAAGGGACTTATTGAACTATCTTCCGCAGCATTTTTTCCAAAAACTCCAATATAGTGATAGGTTAAAAATATTACAATTGATAAAACAAGAGGAAGGCCTAGTCCTCCTTTTCTTATTATAGCACCTAATGATGCTCCAATAAGAAATAAAAATATACATGCAAAGATTAGGCTATATCTTTCATTAATTGTAAGCTTGTGAAGATTGATAAGTTTTTCTTGTAAGAAAAATATTTTTTTCTTGTTATTTATTTGTCTAAGATATATATCAACTTCCTCTTCAGCCATTGATAAAATGCCACTTATTTCATAAGTCTCAGGTTTGTCTAAAAGATTAAGAAATGATCCATTGATTCCTAGATCAATAAATTCAAAGTTATTAGTGTTTAAATTAGGGAGCTTTTTTATTGTGTGACCATCCATAAAGCTAATACCGTGTCTGTATTTATCATTTTTATATTTATCACGAAGAGTGTCGGAGTTTTGTTTAAGTTGAACAACTTTTTGCATCTTGTAAGTTGATTTATAGTTTTCTTCTTCAAGATTAACATTATTAAATTCTGAAATATCTATATTTAATATATACTCATCAAATGATGCTCTGGAATGAGGATATTTTTGTTTTTCAGCAGCTGTAGATGCAGTTAATTCTTCATATCTGTTTCCGTTTTTTAGAATCAATTGAAGATATGAATCGTTTTCATTTTTTACTTCTCCACTTTCAGCCTTTATAACTATCCTGTTAATTTCGTCATTTGAAATGCTATGAAGAATAACATTCTCAAGAAATTGTTCATTATCTCCATACTTTCTGTCTACTTTAATATTTAAATCTCCAATATCATTAAATATACCTTCTCGGATATTTAAGGTAGGTTTTAGTTTAGCTAAATTCTTTCGAAGATTGTAGGATTTTAGTTCTCCAAATGTTACTACATTGTTAGAAAAATAAAAAGATCCAATACCTAAAAAAATATGAAAAATCAATAATGCCACCATACTTCTTACTATTGATATTCCGTTTGATTTCATAGCAATGAACTCATAGTTTTCAGATAATGTTCCATAAGTAGTTAAGGAAGCAAGAAGTATCGATAGAGGTAAAACTAAAGGAACTAGCTTTGGAGAAAAATACATAAAAAACTTTCCAATTGTAAATATATCCAAACCTTTACCTGCAAGTTCATCAATGTAAAGCCAGAATGTCTGAATAATAAATATTAAAAAACATATAGCAAAAACACTAATAAAACTTGTTAAGTATGATTTTAGTATATATTTATCAAGTATTTTCAATTTTCAGTAATTATTAAATAGTCTTTATAGTATTTTTTATCAAATTTAAATAAAGACAAGGGAAGGTTTAAATTATAATCATAAGTTAATGTTAAAAACCTATTTATTTCTTCACCTGTTTCTTTTTCAATCATTTCAATTCTTTCAATTGAAAGATTAGAATTAATAAATAAATTATAAATAATTTCATCTTCTTCTTTACTCTCTGCTACAATAAGATCATAGTTGTCAGATATGTTTTGTTTTCTTAAATCGAATCCTTTTAAAAAATAATTAAAAATCTGATTTGGTGAGAAATTAAAAAATGAAGTGTTTTTAGTGCTTATTATTATCTCTTTATTTTCATGGATAATTGTGTAAAATTTTTCACCGTCATATATTTGATCAACTTCTCTTGTGTCTATCAAATAACTTCCCTGCTTAATGTAAAATTCTCCACTAATTGGTAAAATATTATTTTCAAATTTGGAAGAAATTTCAAATTTATAGTACACATTTTCTAATGAGAATGCATTTTTTCTAACTCTTTCAAGGACTTCAATTGCATTCTCTTGAGCTGATAGATTTGAAAAACCTAAAAGAATTACTATAAATTTAATAAGTATTTTATTTTTTCCCACTATTCAACAAAGTTTCTAATGAATTCAAATCTGATATTAAAACTTGTCTTGGTTTACTTCCTTCAAAAGGACCGACAATTCCAGCGTCTTCCATCTGATCAATTAATCTTCCAGCTCTATTATATCCTAGTTTAAGTTTTCTTTGAAGTAACGAGGCTGAACCTTGTTGGTTTGAAACAATTACTCTTGCTGCTTCATTAAACATTAAATCTCTATCCTCAATTGATATATCAGATGATGACCCACTATCATCTTTAGAATATTCAGGAAGTTTATATGCAGTTGGATAACCCATTTGAGATCCAATAAATTCAGACAACTTCTCAACTTCTGGAGTATCAATAAAACCACATTGAATTCTAGTTAAATCATTTGATTGGGAATATAATAAATCACCTCTTCCGATTAATTGCTCGGCTCCTCCAGTATCTAAAATTGTCCTAGAATCAATTTTAGAAGTAACTCTAAATGCAATTCTAGCAGGAAAATTTGCTTTAATTAATCCTGTTATGACATTTACTGAAGGTCTCTGTGTAGCAATTATTAAGTGAATACCAACTGCTCTTGAAAGTTGGGCTAATCTTGCTAAAGGAGTCTCTACTTCTTTACCAGCTGTCATTATTAAATCTGCAAACTCATCTATTACAAGGACTATATAAGGTAGAAAAGTATGTCCATTTTCTGGATTTAATTTTCTAGATATAAACTTAGCATTATACTCTTTAATATTTCTAGTCATGGCATCTTTAAGCATTTCATACCTATTATCCATTTCCATACATAATGAATTTAGTGTATTAATTACTTTATCATTATCTATAATAATTGCATCCTCTGATTCTGGAAGTTTTGCTAAGTAGTGTCTTTCAATCTTATTGTAAATAGATAATTCTATTTTTTTTGGATCCACTAAAACAAACTTTACTTGTGCTGGATGTTTCTTATAAAGTATTGATGTAAGAATAGCATTAATACCTACTGACTTACCTTGACCTGTTGCTCCTGCCATTAAAAGATGTGGCATCTTAGTTAGATCAACAATAAATGTTTCATTACTAATTGTTTTTCCAATTGCAATTGGAAGTTCCATCTCAGACTCAATATATTTCTTTGAAGAAATTAGAGACTTCATTGAAACGATAGATTTCTTTTTATTAGGAACTTCGATACCTATAGTCCCTTTGCCTGGTATTGGGGCAATTATTCTTATACCAAGTGCTGAAAGAGATAAAGCAATATCATCTTCAAGATTTTTAATTTTTGAAATTCTAACTCCTGCATCAGGAATTATTTCATATAATGTAACAGTTGGACCAATGGTAGCCTTAATTTGCTTTATACCAATGTTATAATTCTTTAGAGTGTCAACTATTTTATTTTTGTTGGTTTCCAGTTCATCCTGATCGATTTTAATAGTCCCATCTCCATAATCTTTCAAAAGATCAATACTTGGATTTTTGAAATTACTTAAATCTAGAGTAGGGTCAAATTTCTTAAGATCAGCCTTATTAAAGCTGATATTTTCAGTGCTCTTTTCCTCAAAATTTATTTCCTCAACCTCCATTGAAATGCTATCATCATTTCCTTTAGTAGGCTCTGATTGTATCTCATTTCCATCATTAAGTTTTGATTCTAGATTAACTTCTAGATCCGAGTCTTCAACTTTGATATCCTCAAATATTTCATCCTTAACCTTATCTTCTTGTGGATTTTCTTTTGATTTTTTTGGAAAAGAAAGGTTACCTAATAAGATCACTATTGAATTAGGAGTGATATTCCATAAGACTGAAATTGATAAAATGAAAATGAAACATATTATTAGAACTATTCCTGTCATTCCAATGTAAGTCTTAAGAAATGAATTTATCTCAAACCCAACAATACCAGTTTGAATTGGAAAATAATTACTAAGATATCCAGTTAATAGAGTCATCCATATAGTTAGTATTAATAGCCAATTAATTCTTTTAATTAACTCAAGTATTTTTTTATTAAAAAGTAAATAATAGGATGAAATAAATAGAATTACAGGTAGGATAAAACTAGAAATCCCAAATAGATTGTAAATAAAAAAGTGACTTATTAATGCGCCAATTTTCCCTAATATATTTTCAACTTCAATACTTCTGTCAAGAAGATTTCCAATACTACTTTGATCAACCTTCCAATTGTACATATATGATATAAATGAAGTGAAAAGTATTACGGAAAGAAATAGAAGAATGTAGCCAAGTATAACTTTAAGTTTGTTTACATCGGCTTTTTTCTTGCTTCTCATAGATAAACAGTATTATACAAAAATACAAAGATGAGTTTAGATAATTAATTTTTATCTCCTAAAGTCCTAATTTTTATTCTAAATGCAGCATAAATTAATGTCATGAAAGGACTAATCCAATTAAAAACTGCATAAATAAAGTATTCACCAACACCAACTCCTAGAACAGAAGAGTGGTAGGCACCACATGAGTTCCATGGAATTAAAGCAGATGTAACTGTTGCAGAATCTTCAAGAGTTCTACTTAAATTTTCGGGTGCAAGATTTTTGTCTTTAAATGCTTTTTCAAACATTTTACCTGAAACTACAATTGTAAGATATTGATCTGATGCACTAACATTTAATGCCAAACAAGATGCTACAGTACTTGCAAATAACTTAAATGATGTGTCAGCCCATTGTAAAAGTGTCTTGCTAATGGTTTTAAGTGCTCCAATAGCCTCCATAACACCACCAAACACCATGGTTCCAATAACTAAAAATATTGTATTCATCATACCTAGCATCCCTCCTGTTGAAAATAAATCATTTAATATCACATTATTAGTTTCAATGCTTATAGGACCGGTTATTGTATCCATAATTACAACATATGTACTAGTGAGTTTAGAATAGCTGCCAGAAGAAAGTTCTGATATAATTTGTGGTTGAAATATTATGGCAAATACAGCACCAACCAATGTTCCAATTACTAATGCAATTAAAGGAGGTGTTTTTTTAATAATCATAATTAAAACTAATATTGGGACAGAAAATAGAATTAATGTAATATTAAACTTCTCAGTAATAGCGCTAAGTAAATAAGTATTATCAGTTGAACCATCAGAAACTTGCATAAATCCAAGAATGATAAAAACAATTAGAGTTATTGATATGCTAGGGATAGTAGTATATGTTAAATATTTAATATGTCTGAATAAATCAACTTTAGTAACAGCTGCAGCTAGATTAGTTGTATCGCTAAGCGGAGAAAGTTTGTCACCAAAATAAGCACCTGCAATTACTGCCCCTCCAACCATTCCTGGTGGAATGCCTAGAGCCTTCCCAATTCCTACTAATGCAATTCCGACTGTTGCAGATGTAGTCCAACTACTTCCTGTTGCTACAGATATAATAGAACATATTACTACACAAGCTGGAAGAAAGATATTAGGGTCTAGTATTTTAAGCCCATAATAAACCATTGCAGGTATAATCCCACTGATCATCCAAGTACCTGCTAGGGCTCCTACAAATAATAATATCAATAATGCTCCAGTTACTGATTTTACACTATTTGAGATTTTTTTAAGTATCTCTTTATATGATACATTGTAAATAAAACCTAAAGATGCTCCAAAGAGTCCCGATAAAATTAGAATAAACTGATTGGTTCCATTTAATGAATCATCTCCATATATAAAAACATTAATACTAAGGAGTAAAACAAGAAAAAAAATAGGAAGTAGTGCTATTCCAATCGGTAAATTTACACTAGAATTATCTTTCAAAATATAAATTATATTCTACAAGTTTAGAAAAAAAAACCTAACCATAAATATAATACAATACTTATTTGACTAAACTTTAGTTATTTTTACTGGGTGGGAATCAAAATTGAAACAATTTTTCAAAGTAAAATCTCATCACTTATGCATTCTAAATTTTTAATTGCTCTAAGTGGTGGAGTTGATAGTATGGTTCTTGCAAATTTATTCCTTAAATATAATTTAAGTTTTTCTGTAGCACATTGTAATTTTAAGTTAAGGGCTAAAGAAAGTGATGATGACGAAAAATTTATTTTTAATTGGTCTTCAAAAAATGAAATTGAGTGTTACATATCAAAATTTAACACTAATGATTATTGTGTCAAAAATAAGTTTGGAATTCAAGAAGGTGCCAGAAATTTAAGATATGAATGGTTTAATGAACTCAAGAATCTTTACGGTTTTGATTATATAGTTACTGCTCATCACCTAGATGATCAAATTGAAACATATTTAATAAATTCAATGAGAGGTTCTGGTTTAAATGGACTAACTGGTATTACTGAGAAAACAGACTCTTTATTAAGACCCCTTCTTAAAGTCTTGAAGAATGATATTTTAGTATATGCTAAGTTAAATAACATTGATTTTAGAGAGGATTCATCAAATTCTAAAAATGATTACTTTAGAAATATGATAAGAAATTTAATAATTCCTCAGTTTAAAAAATTTGATGATAATGTTATGTTAAAATTTCAAACAACCATTGATAACCTAAACTCTACTAAGATATTTGCAGATAGTATTATTGATCAAACAAAGAATAGAATTTTCACTTTTGAAACTGATAAAATAAAAGTGGAAATTGATGATTTAAAAAAATTAGATCCTTTGGAATATTATATGCATCATTTATTTAAAGAGTATAAAATTGATTTTAAAGAAATTATTAAATTATTTGACTCTGACACAGGCAAGTATATTAGTTCAAATACACATCTAATAAGAAAGAATAAAAAATTCTTAATAATCACTTCAAATGATTAAAAATTTACTTTTTGGAATTATTACCCTTCTGCCACTTAGTGCTCAAGAAACAGAACCTGTTTCTTGGACATATGAGTTAACAAAGCTAAACAGTTTAGAATATGAGATATCTTTTAATGCAGAAATAATTGATGGATGGAAACTATATTCTCAGTTTTCGCCTGAAGAGGGATCTGTAGCAACTAGTTTTAAATTTTTAAATAATGACAATAGCTATTTTGCTGATGAAATTTTTAATGAAGATCCATATATAATTGGATATGACAATGTGTTCAAGATGGATTTGTTTTATTTTGAAGGTAAAGCAAATTTTAATCAATCTTTAAGGCTAAACAACATAGATGTTAACCAAGTTAAGATTGAAGTTGAATATTCATCATGTGATGATGAGTTGTGTATTTTTCGAAATGAAACGTTTAATATAGTTCTTGATAAAAACAAGAAAATCCTTCAAGATGATAATGTTACTTTGGATGATATAAAAAAATATAATTCGTTGGAATTGGAGTTGGATAAATCTAACTACAATAGTGTTGATGTTGTTCGATCATCTAATTATTTCGAGATATTTATTTTCGGACTTTTAGCAGGTTTTCTAGCTTTATTAACACCTTGTATTTTCCCAATGATACCATTAACCGTGTCATATTTCATTGATCAAGAAAAATTAAAATATAATAGTTTAACATCAGCTTCTTTGTATGGTTTCTTTATTGTAATGATTTATATTTTATTAAGTGTACCATTCCATTTATTTGATAGTTTGAATCCAAATATTTTAAATACTATTTCAACTAATGTTTATGTAAATATTACCTTTTTTTTAGTCTTTATATTTTTTGCGATTTCATTTTTTGGATACTTTGATATTGTAATTCCTAGTAATATTATTTCAGGTTCAGAAAAAAAATCTGAAAAGGGAGGGGTGATTGGAATATTCTTTATGTCACTAACATTAGCATTAGTTTCATTTTCTTGTACAGGACCTATATTAGGCTCTCTGTTAGCTGGTTCTTTGTCATCTGCAGAATCTGGTGCAATGCAACTATCTTCAGGTATGCTCGGATTTGGTTTTGCTTTGGCACTTCCATTTACTTTTTTAGCATTTTATCCCAAATATTTATCATTGATCCCTAAATCTGGGCTTTGGTTAAAAAAATTAAAAGTTTCTTTGGGTTTCATTGAATTAGCATTAGCATTTAAGTTTTTATCAAACGCTGACTTAGTAGAGGGGTGGGGTATTCTGAAGAGAGAAGTATTTTTAATTATTTGGATACTAATTTTCTTAACAATGTCCCTATACTTGTTTGGTTCATACTTTGGAAAATTAAAGTTTAATTTTAAGAGTTTGTCAGGTTGGTTTTTTATGCTTTTTTCATTCTATCTTATCAGTGGACTATATGATAGTAAAAATGTAAGATTCTTAAGTGGTATTTTGCCTCCAGAGTTTTACTCTATTGAAGAAAAAATTAATGATTGTCCTCTTGGACTAAAATGTTTTAAAGACTTTCAAGATGGTAAAAATTATGCTATTGAATATGAAAAAATCATTTTGCTAGATTTTACAGGTTGGGCTTGTGCTAATTGCAGAAGGATGGAAGAAAATGTATGGTCAAAACCAGCTATATTTAATCTTTTAGATAATAATTTTGTTATTATCTCCCTTTATGTTGATGACAGAACAAAGCTTTCAATAGAAGAAGAGTTTAAATTTTTAAATAATTCTGGAAACATTCAATATGTAAATAACATAGGAAGAAAATGGTCTCTTTTTCAGCAGATAAATTTCAATAATGCATCACAGCCTTATTATGTAGCTATGCTTCCTTCAGGTAAGATTCTAACTGAACCTATTCAATTTACATCAGAGGAAAATTTTAAAAACTGGTTAGATTCATCGATTGAAGAATCAAACAATTAATTTATTTTTTAATATAAACTTCTTCAAAAGGAACTCTAAACCTTTCTCCGTAGACTCCTTCCTTTAATCTAATCCCACAACCAATTATCATATTAATTTCAGACTTTTTTTTCAGGTTCAACAAACTTTTAATTTTAAGTGAGTCAAAGCCTTCCATAGGACAGGTGTCATAACCAAACCCAGCCATGCTTATCATGAAATTTTGAGATGCTAATGCTGCACTTTTATGAGCAATTATTCTAGTATCAGAAGCTCTTAGTTGTCTGTACATTACTCTAAATAGTCCTAATACAGAAGCAATAATATATTTAATGAAACTTATTACACCTAAAAAATCTTTGTATACAAAAGGGATAGCTCTTTTGTAATATTTTTGTGTTAAATCGTAATTTCTATCACTAAGATTTTTTTTTGTCAAATTAAAAAAATCAATATTTTGAGAAGCTCTGATTTTCCATAAATCTTTTCTAACCACAGTTATTACAATTTGTTTAGCTGTTGAGGCGGCTGGTTGATTAAAGCATATTTTTGAAATTTTATTTAACAGTTCCTTGTTGGTAATATGATAAAATTCCCAAAGCTGAAGATTGCTACTAGTAGGAGCTAATACTCCATTTTCAATGCATTTTTTTACAATATCTGAGTTTAATTCTTTACTAGGATCAAACTTTCTTACAGATCTTCTATATTTTATGGCCTCACTTACAGTCTTCTCCATTCTATAGTTTCTCCAATAATTTTTTAATAAATTTAAATGAGTCAGGATAAGGTCCATATCTAAATGGAATATCAATCATTGATTTCTTCTTAAGAACAGGTTTATAGTGACTAAAAGTGTCAAAACTAAATTTGCCCCTATAAGCACCCATTCCGCTTTCTCCAATCCCACCAAATGGCAGATTTGAATTCACATAATGTATTAAAGTATCATTTACTACACATCCTCCAAACTTATTTGAATTAATTAGTTTATCAATAAATTTTTGATTATTTGAAAATATATAGAATGCGAGTGGTGATGGGTTGAAGTTTAGTATTTTATTTAAATCATTTTCATTTTCATACGATATAATTGGTAAAACAGGTCCAAAAATTTCTTCTTTCATGATTTCTGAATTTAAGTCAGGATTAATAACCAGTGTAGGCTCGACATAAAGGTTGTTTTCATCAATTTTTCCTCCAAATTCAATATTTTGATTATGAAGATTTTCTTTTAATCTTAATAGATTGGCTTTGTTTATTATTCTTCCGTAACTATTAGAATCATAAGGAATACTTCCAAAAGTTGAAATAATATTCTTTTTTAGCATTGAAATCAATTCACTTTTGACGTGATTATTAACTAGCACATAATCTGGAGCAATACAAGTTTGACCACAATTAACGAATTTACCAGAAACTATCCTTTTTGCTGTTTTGTCTATATCAATATTACTATCTACTATGCATGGGCTTTTTCCTCCAAGTTCTAATGTTGTAGGTGTTAAGTGTTTTGCAGCTTTTTCAGCTACAATTTTTCCAATTTTTGTACTTCCTGTGAACAATATATAATCCCATTTTTTATCAAGAAGATATTTGGCAGTTTCAGCATCACCTTCAATAACAGAAACTAAATTTTGAGGAAAAACATTACAAATCAATTCCTTAAGCACCGAAGATGTGTTTGGAGCTAATTCAGATGGTTTTATTATAACTGTATTGCCTGCGCCAACTGCACCAATAAGAGGGGTTAGTGATAATTGAAATGGGTAATTCCAAGGAGTAATAATAAGAACTTGACCATAGGGTTCTGGTATAAGATAATTTGATGATGGCCAATTAAATATAGATCCTTTAACTTTTTTCTTTTTTGACCATTTCTTTAATTTTCTTACGAATAATTTAATCTCTCTTTTAACAAGAAGAACTTCAGATAAAAACGATTCAAACTCATGTTTATTTAGATCTTTTTTTAAAGCTTCATAGATCTTGTTTTCTGTTTTATTAATTTCCTTTAGAAGTGAATTTAAAATTTGAATTCTATAGTTGACAGAATTAGAGTTAGTTTTATTAAATTCTTTTTGTGAATTAATTATAATATCAATTTCTTTGTTATCCATTACGTGCTAAATTTAATTATTTAAATTAAATATCTATATATAACATTTGGATGTAATATATTTATTAACTTAATTAACTGATTTTCAATATAATGAATATCAATATATTTATTTGGACGTAGTTTTAACTTTAAGATTCATTAAGAAATAAAGTGACAGGGTAATAATTTTAAGGAAAAGATTTATTTTATATGTTAAATAAATACAGTCGTATAGTAACAAAGGATGATTCTCAACCTGCTGCTCAAGCTATGCTTCACGCTATAGGTTTATCTGAAGACGACTTTGATAAACCTTTTATTGGAGTAGCTAGTACTGGTTATGAAGGTAATCCATGTAACATGCATTTAAATGATTTATCTGTAAAAATAAGAGAGAGTATAGTAAACTCAAATTATGTTGGTTTAATATTTAATACCATAGGTGTTAGTGATGGAATATCAATGGGAACTTTGGGTATGAGATATTCTTTACCTTCTAGAGATATTATAGCTGATTCAATGGAAACTGTAGTTCAAGCTATGTCTTACGATGGTCTAGTCACAGTTGTTGGATGTGATAAAAATATGCCAGGTGCCTTAATGGCAATGCTTAGATTAAACAGACCGAGTTTGCTTGTTTATGGTGGTACAATAGATTCAGGTTGTTACAATAATAAAGAGCTAGATGTTGTATCAGCTTTTGAAGCCTGGGGTGAAAAAGTTTCTGGAAAGATTGATGAAAATGAATATAAAAATGTAATTAAAAATGCTTGTCCTGGAGCTGGGGCTTGTGGGGGGATGTATACAGCCAACACTATGGCTTCTGCAATTGAAGCTTTGGGTATGTCACTTCCTTACAACTCTTCTAATCCAGCTATAAGTGATGATAAAATTAGTGAGTGTAATCAAATTGGTTCTGCCATGAAATTACTCATTGAAAAAGATATTAAGCCATCTGATATAGTTACAAAGAAATCTCTTGAAAATGCTTTAAGATTGATTACAGTCCTTGGTGGATCTACTAATGCCGTTCTTCATTTTTTAGCTATTTCTAGAGCTGCTAATTTAGATTTAACAATAGATTATTTTCAGGAAATAAGTGACTCGACTCCCTTTTTAGCCAACCTTAAGCCAAGTGGTAAATATTTAATGAAGGATTTACATAAAATTGGAGGGGTGCCTTCAGTTTTAAAATATATGCTAGAACATAAAATGTTACATGGAGACTGTATGACAGTAACAGGTAAAACTCTTGCAGAAAATTTATCAAAAATTCACTCTCCAGACATGAATTCTAATGATATTATTTTTCCTATTTCTAATCCTATTAAAAAAACTGGTCATATTCAAATTCTCAAAGGAAATCTTGCTGAGCTTGGATGTGTTGCAAAAATCACAGGTAAAGAAGGTCTAAAATTTACAGGACCAGCTAAAGTTTTTGATGGTGAATTTGAATGTCTTGAGGCTATAAAGCAATCAAAGGTAAATAAAGGAGAAGTTGTTGTTATAAGATATGAGGGGCCTAAAGGTGGTCCTGGAATGCCAGAAATGCTTAAACCAACTTCTGCAATAATGGGAGCAGGACTTGGAAAAGATGTTGCCTTGATTACTGATGGAAGATTCTCTGGTGGAACTCATGGATTTGTTGTTGGTCATATTGTACCAGAAGCATATGAAGGAGGTACATTAGCAATTGTTAAAAATGGAGATATTATTACAATTGATTCTGAGCAAAATTTAATAAATGTGGATATTTCAGAAAATGAGATAACAAATAGAATTAAAAATTGGACTCAACCAGATCCAAAAATTGATAAAGGAATTTTATATAAATATGTTAAATCAGTTTCGAATGCATCAAGTGGTTGTGTTACAGATGAATAAGTGTTATGAGAAATAAAAATATAAGTGGAGCTGAAGCTGTAGTTCATTCTTTATTAAATGAGGGGGTTGATTTAGTTTGGGGTTACCCAGGTGGTGCAATAATGCCCGTATATGATGAATTCTATAAGTTTCAAGATAAGTTAAAACATGTTTTAGCAAGACATGAACAAGGAGCAGTTCATGCAGCACAGGGATATGCAAGATCTTCAGGAAAAGTTGGTGTTGCAATTGCAACATCTGGACCAGGTGCTACAAACCTAGTTACTGGTATAGCTGATGCACAAATTGATTCAACTCCAATTGTTTGTATAACAGGTCAAGTACCCTCGCATCTACTAGGCTCTGATGCATTTCAAGAAACTGATATCATTGGAATCTCAATGCCTGTTACTAAATGGAACTATCAAATAACAAAAGCATCTGAAATTCCTGAAATATTTGCTAAAGCTTTTTATATAGCAAGATCAGGAAGACCAGGTCCTGTTTTAATAGATATAACTAAAGATGCTCAATTTGAATTATTTGACTATAAATATTCTAAATGCAAGGGAATAAGAAGTTATAATCCATTTCCTGTTATTAATAATACATCCATAGATAATGCAGTTGAATTAATTAATAAAGCAAAAAAACCATTTATTGTCTGGGGACAAGGTGTAATTCTAGGAAACGCAGAAATAGAATTTAAAGACTTTGTTGAGAAAAGTGGAATCCCTGCAGCTTGGACTATTCTCGGCTTATCTGCACTTCCAACTTCCCATGAATTAAATGTTGGAATGGTTGGTATGCATGGAAATTATGGTCCTAATATTTTAACCAATGAATGTGATTTACTTATTGCAGTCGGAATGAGGTTTGATGATAGAGTAACTGGTGATCCAAACACTTATGCATCACAAGCAAAAATAATCCATCTTGATATTGACCCAGCAGAGATAAATAAGAATATCAATGTAGATGTTCCTGTTATTGGAGACTGTAAAGAATCTCTAAAACTTATAACAAAAAAAATACAAAATAAAACACATGGTAAATGGATTTCCAGGTTTGATGATTTAATGAAAATTGAATTTGAAAAAGTTATTAATTCTGATTTAAATCCAGTCAAAGATGGTTTAACCATGGGTGAATCAATAATTGCTATTAATGAATACACTAATGGAGATGCTATTATTGTTACAGATGTAGGTCAACATCAAATGGTGGCGTGTAGATATGCTAACTTTATTCAATCTAAAAGCAATATTACATCTGGCGGCCTAGGCACAATGGGATTTGCTCTCCCTGCTGCAATGGGAGCAAAAATGGGTGCATTAAAAAGAGAAGTTGTAGCTGTAATTGGTGATGGTGGCTATCAAATGACTATTCAAGAATTAGGTACAATTTTTCAATTACAAATTCCAGTTAAAATAGTTGTGTTAAACAATGATTTTTTAGGAATGGTTCGTCAATGGCAACAATTATTTTTTGATAAAAGATATGCTTCAACTGAAATGGTTAATCCAGATTTTGTTGCTATTGCTAAAGGTTATTACTTAGATTCTGAGAGAGTAAAGGATAGGAAAGATCTAAAACCTGCAGTTGAAAGAATGATTAAGTCGAAGAAACCTTATGTTTTAGAGATATGCGTAGAAAAAGAAAATAATGTCTTTCCGATGATACCCTCAGGTGCCTCGGTTTCTGATGTAAGATTAAGTTAAAATGGAAAACAAGAAAAATTATACAATTTCAGTTTACACTGAAAACAATGTCGGTCTCTTACATAGACTTTCTGCAATATTTTTAAAACGTCATATTAATATTGAAAGTTTTACTACCTCTGAATGTGAAATCAAAGATGTTTTTAGATTTATTATAGTTGTTAAGATGACTAAAGATGATGTCGAGAAAGTAGCAAAGCAGATTGAAAAACAAGTTGAAGTTATTAGAGTTTTTTATCATACTGATAATGAAACAATTTTTCAAGAGACAGCTCTTTATAAAATGAAATCTTCATCTCTTTTTGAAGAAAGACATATTCAAAATATTATTAAAGAATCTAATGCAAGAATTGTAACTGTTAATCCTGACTTTTTTGTTATAGAAAAAACTGGTTTTAGAGATGATACAGAAAAACTATACAAAGATTTAGAAGCTTATGGTCTTCTTCAATTTACGAGATCTGGAAGAATTGCAGTTTCTAAAGAAAAAATGGGTATATCAGAAATTTTGAATACTTTTAAAAATCAAAAATAAACACAATGAAAAATTATTTTAATAGCTTATCATTTCGAGAGAAATTAATGCAGCTTGGTAGATGTAGATTTATGGATTCTGAAGAATTTTCAGATGGAGTTGAATTTCTTAAAGATAAAAAAATTGCAATTGTAGGTTGTGGAGCGCAAGGTTTACATCAAGGATTAAATATGAGAGACTCTGGTCTTGACATTTCATTCGTATTAAGACAGTCATCAATAGATTCTAAAAGACAATCATATATAAATGCATCATCAAATGGTTTTACAGTTGGAAACTTTGATGAAATAATTCCAAACTCTGACTTAGTTATTAATTTAACTCCTGATAAAAATCATACTCCCGTAGTTGAACAATTAATGCCATTAATGAAAAAAAATTCAATTTTATCTTATTCTCATGGTTTTAATATTGTTGAGGAGGGCGTTAAAGTTAGATCAGACATAACAGTAATAATGGTTGCTCCTAAATCTCCTGGATCTGAGGTAAGAGAAGAATACTTAAGAGGTTTTGGTGTACCAACTCTAATCGCAGTTCATCCGGAAAATGATATTAATAACATAGGTTTTGATTCTGCAAAAGCTTATGCAGTTTCTCTTGGATCACATACTGCAGGTGTTCTTGAATCTTCTTTTGTTGCGGAAGTGAAATCTGACTTAATGGGAGAACAAACAATCCTGTGTGGGATGCTTCAGACAGGTTCAATACTTTCTTTTAATAGAATGATTGATTTAGGAGTAGATCCAGCATTTGCATCTAAGCTTATTCAACATGGATGGGAGACTATTACGGAATCACTTAAACATGGAGGAATTACAAATATGATGGATAGATTATCGAATCCAGCAAAAATAAAAGCTTATGAGTTGTCTGAAGAATTAAAATCTATTCTGTCTCCATTATTTATAAAACATATGGATGATATTCTATCAGGTAACTTTTCAGAGACTATGATGAAAGACTGGGCTAATGATGATAAAGAACTTCTAAATTGGAGAGAGAAAACTAGTCAAACTGCTTTTGAAAAAACTATTCCAACTGATAATGAAATTTCAGAACAGGATTATTTTGATAATGGAATTTTAATGATTGCTTTTGTAAAAGCAGGAGTTGAGTTAGCATTTGAAACAATGGTCGAAGCTGGAATAAAGGAAGAATCTGCTTACTATGAATCTCTTCATGAACTTCCTTTAATTGCTAATTTAATATCTCGTAAAAAACTATATGAAATGAATAGCATTATTTCTGATACTGCTGAGTATGGATGTTATTTATTTAATAATGAAGCAATAAATTTATTGTCAAGTTTCTTTAAAAACATTGATAATGATGTAATAGGATCTAATACCTTTTCTAAAAATTCAAACTCAGTTGACAATAAAAAATTAATTGAAATAAATGATTCTATAAGATTCCATTCTATTGAAATTATAGGTGATGAATTAAGGCAGCATATGACATCAATGAAAAAAGCATTATGATAAATGCAATTACCTAATTTAAATGGTGTAAGAAATGCTTCGGATAATCTAAAAGGTGTATCCATAGTTACGCCATTAGAATTAAATGAGAGACTTTCAAATGAGTTTAACTCTAAAGTTTTTTTGAAAAGAGAAGATGTTCAAAAGGTTAGATCTTTCAAAATTAGAGGTGCATTTAATAAAATAAAATCACTCAATTTAAACAATACATTAGACAAGCAAATTATTTGTGCAAGTGCTGGTAATCATGCTCAAGGCTTTGCATATTCTTGTGCAAAACTTAAAATTTTTGGAACTGTTTATATGCCCGAAACTACTCCAAAACAAAAAGTAGATAGAGTAAAAATGTTTGGTGGAGATTTTATTAAGATCGTATTAATTGGTGATAGTTTTGATGATGCTCAAAAAGAAGCGCAAAAACAGATTAATGAAAATACAATTTTCATTCATCCTTTTGATGACAGCACAGTTATTGAAGGTCAAGGTACTATTGCATTAGAAATTTTAGACCAAATTGATAAACATTTTGATTATCTAATTATTCCAATTGGAGGGGGTGGTTTAATTTCTGGAATGATAACTGTTTTTAATAAATTATCACCTAAAACCAAAATAATTGGAGTAGAAGCCTCAGGAGCTCCTGCTATGTTTAGATCAATTGATCAAAAAAAAATAATTGAACTTAATAAAATAGATAATTTTGTCGATGGTGTATCTATTAAAAAAATTGGAAAGATACCTTTTGAAATTTGTAAAGAACACTTAGATGATTTACTTGTTATACCTGAAGGAAAAATTTGTCAAACTATTCTAGATTTATATAATAAAGATGGAATTGTTGTTGAACCTGCAGGAGCAATTGGTATATCTGCTTTTGAAATGTATCATGAAAAATTTACTAATAAAAATGTAGGTATTTTAATTTGTGGTGGTAATAATGATATTATCAGAATGTCTGAAATCAAAGAAAGAGCTTTGCTTTTCTCAAAATTAAAGCACTACTTTATTGTCAGATTTCCACAAAGATCAGGTGCCTTAAAGGAATTTGTGAATAATGTTGTTGGGGAAAGTGATGATATTACATTTTTTGAATATGTGAAAAAGAATAACAGAGAATATACTTCTGCTATAGTTGGAATAGAGTTAAAGTTTTCTAAAGATTTAGATCACTTGATAACAAAAATGAAAGAAAATGGTTTCTTTGGAGAGTATTTAAACGACAAACCAGAAACACTTCGATTTTTAATATAAATTACAAGTTTATGACAAACTATAAAATTGATCAATTACACTGCAGAGAGTATCTAGTAAATGGTGAGATTAAGAAATGGAATGGAGAAACATCTGAAGTTTTCTCAACTATTGACTCTAATCCTGATACTCCTTATTCTCCAACTTTACTTGGATCAATCCCAGATATGGACTCAGACTCTGCCATAGAAGCCCTAGAATCTGCCAAAAATGCTTTTGGTCGAGGACAAGGTAAATGGCCTACTATGAAAGTTAGAGATAGATTAAAGTGTATGAAAAGATTTGCTGATAAAATGATTAATCATAGAGATCAAATTGTTAGTCTTCTAATGTGGGAGATAGGTAAAAATAAAAATGACTCAGAAAAAGAATTTGATCGAACTGTAAAATATATCTATGATACAATTGATGAGTACAAAAATATAGACAGATCATCTTCAAGGTTTGAAAAAGATTCTGGAATTAATGCTCATATCAGAAGAGGACCATTAGGTGTAGTTTTGTGTTTAGGACCATACAATTATCCACTAAATGAAACTTTATGTCTTTTGATTCCTGCAATTTTGATGGGAAATACTACAGTATTTAAACCTGCTAAACATGGTGTTCTTTTAATTTCTCCTCTTCTAAAGGCATTTAAAGAGTGTTTTCCTCCTGGAGTTGTTAATATATTATTTGGTAGAGGTAGAAAAATTTGCCCTCCAATCATGCAAACAGGCTATGTAGATGTTTTAGCATTAATTGGTCATAGTTCTTCTGCTGTTGCATTACAAGATCAACACCCTAATAAGAATAGGTTAAGATTAGTTTTAGGATTAGAAGCTAAAAACCCAGCAATTATTCTGCCTGATGCTGATATGGATTTAACTATTCAAGAATGTATTTCAGGATCTCTTTCTTATAATGGCCAAAGATGTACAGCATTAAAAGTGCTTTATGTTCACGAATCAATTGCTGAAGAGTTTAATAAAAAATTTTCTGAGGCTGTTGACAATCTAAAGTTTGGAATGCCATGGGATAAAGATGCTTTTCTTACTCCTCTTCCAGAACCATCTAAACCTCAATATATTAATGACTTGATTGAAGATGCTACTTCAAAAGGGGCTTCTGTTATCAATAAAAAAGGAGGTGAATTAACAAACAACTATTGCTACCCTGCTGTATTATTCCCGGTTGATAATTCAATGAAAGTATTTGAAGAAGAACAATTTGGCCCTGTAGTTCCTATTATTCCATTTAAAGATATAGATAAGCCATTAGATGATATGGCAAATTCTGAATATGGGCAACAGGTAAGTCTTTTTGGAAGTGATACAAAAAAAATTGGTCCTTTGATTGATACACTTGCTAACCTAGTTTGTAGAGTAAATCTCAATAGTTCTTGTCAAAGAGGCCCAGATATTTATCCCTTTACAGGTAGAAAAAACTCTGCTGTTAGCACATTAAGTGTTCATGATGCATTAAGAGCCTTTTCTATAAGAACATTTGTTGCATCTAAGGATAATGTTCACAATAATAGAATATTGAAAAAATTATTAGACTCTAATGATTCTAACTTTATTTCAACAGATTATATTCTTTAACTATTTTGAATAAAATCTTTTATATAGTCTCCAACTTGATTAGTTGAATAAGATTCTTGATTTTTACTTAAATCAGGTGTAGTATATCCATTAATAAGAGAACTTTCAACTGCTTTATTAATTAGTTCAGCTTCTTCTTTTAAATTAAAAGTATAATCTAACATCATAGAAAGAGATAGAATAGAAGCTAGTGGATTTGCTATTTTTTTGCCTGTTGCTTCAGGATATGAACCATGAATAGGTTCATATAAAGCATTATCTAATCCTACAGAAGCTGATGGCATCAAGCCCATTGATCCAGAAATTACGGATGCCTCATCAGTCAAAATATCTCCAAATAGATTTGATGTTATTAATACATCATATGAGCTAGGCCATTGAATAAGTCTCATAGCTACAGCATCAACAAATTCATATGAAACTTTAACTTCAGGGTAATCTTTCTCCATACTTTGAACAGTCTCTCTCCAGAGTCTAGAGGTTTCAAGTATGTTTGCTTTATCTACACAACAGAGTTTCTTTGATCTTTTTTCTGCATATTCAAATCCCATTTTAGCAATTCTAATAATTTCATCTCTTGAATATTGACATGTGTCAAATGCAAAATTATCATCATTTTTTCTACCTCTTTCACCAAAATAAATTCCACCAGTTAGCTCCCTTACAAAAAGTATATCAGTTCCGGCTATTCTATCTTCCTTAATTGGTGACATTTCTAAAAGTGAATCAAAAACTTTGGTAGGTCTTAAATTTGCATAAAGTCCTAGTTTCTTTCTTAATTTAAGTAAACCCTGTTCAGGTCTTATTTTTGCTTTAGGATCATTATCATATTTAGGATCACCAATAGCTCCAAATAAAATTGCATCTGATTCAGAGCATAATTTATGTGTTTCATCGGGATAAGGATCATTATATTCATCTATTGCAATAGCTCCAACTGATCCAGTACTCATTTCAACATCATGATTAAATTTTTTCGCAATGCAATTAAGAACTTTGATTGATTCATTTGTAACCTCTGGTCCAATTCCATCACCAGGGAGAATAGCTATTTTTAATTTCATATTTATTAGGTATTTAACATTTTTTCAGTTGCCTTAATAGCAGCAACTGTTTGATCGGTATCTAGTCCTCTTGTTTTATATTTTTTCACACCAGTATCCCATGTAATAGTAGTTTCACAAAATGCATCAGAATGGCTTCCAGGAGGTATTCTAACAGCATAGTCTATTAATTTTGGAAGTTCTTTTTTTTGATTAGAATATATTTTTTTTAGAGCATTCATAAACGCATCAAATTGACCATCTCCTGAGCAACTTTCTTGGAATAATTTATCATTTATTATTAAGGATAAAGATGCAGAAGGTCTCAGCGTTTTAGCATGAGTTAAAACATAAGACTCAATTATAATGTTTTTCTTTTTTGTAGGATAATCTAGAACATCACTTATTATATATGGTAAATCTTCAATTGTGACCTTCTCTTTTTTATCACCTAGTTCAATGACTTTAGATGTAATAATTCCTAATTCTTCGTCATTTAGTTTAATCCCTAGCTCATCTAAATTTTTCTTAATATTTGCTTTTCCAGATGTTTTACCAAGAGCATATTTTCTTTTTCTTCCAAACCTGCTAGGATGTAAGTTATTATAGTAAAGGTTTTTTTTATTATCACCATCAGCATGCACACCAGCAGTTTGAGTAAAAACATTTTCTCCAACAATTGGTTTATTGGAGGAAACAGTTTGACCTGAAAAAGTTGAAATTAGTTTACTTGCTTTAAATAAACTTTTCTCATTTACGTTAATTTTAATATTTGGCAAAAAATCTTTAATAGCTGCTACAGCACTTGAAAGAGGTGTGTTTCCTGCTCTTTCGCCCATCCCATTTATAGTTAAATGTAACCCGTTACAACCTGCTCTAATTGCTTCCATTGAATTACCTACACTAAGATCATAGTCATTATGTCCATGAAAGTCAACATGAAAATTAGGAAATTTTAATTTCACTTCTTTAATAAATTCATAAGTTTCGGTATGTGTTAATATACCAAGTGTATCAGGTAGAAGTATTCTTTTTATTTTTTGTTCATATAAGAACGTTAAAAATTTAAAAACATACTCTTTACTATTTTTCATACCATTACTCCAATCCTCTAAATAAATATTAGTTTCGATTGAATTTTTTTTAGCATTTTGAATTATTTTAGAAATATCTTCAAAGTGTTCTCTTGGAGTTTTTTTTAACTGGTGTTCTAGATGATTTAGAGATCCTTTTGTCAGTAAATTTTGAACTTTACATCCAGATTCTAGCAGCCATTCTATTGATTTGTTATTATCAATAAAAGTTAACACTTCAATTTTTTGAAGGTGATTATTTTCTTTTGCCCAAGTCGTTATTCCTTTAACAGAGTTGAGCTCACCATCAGAGACTCTTGCAGATGCAACTTCGATTCTATCAATTTTTAACTCTTCTAATAATAGTTTAGCAATTGTAAGTTTTTCTTTTGGGGAATATGAGACTCCAGATGTTTGTTCACCATCTCTTAGAGTTGTGTCCATTATTTCTATTGAGCGAGTCATTAAAAAATAAATTTATTAGCAAATCTAGAAATATCTTCCTTTTTATTTAATAAATAATCAATATCATCATAACCATTAGACATATTACCTTTTTTATAGAGACTTATTTTAAATACTTCTTTCTTATTTAATTCTTTAATTATAAATTCTTGGTTTTCAAGATTGACTTCAAATAGACTTTCTGAGTTTTTATTTATTTGAGAAAAAATTTCTAATAAGAAAGAGTCTGAAACTTGAATTGGTAGAACTCCAATATTTAGACAATTATTTTTGAATATATCGGCAAAAAAACTTGACACAACTACTCTGAAACCATAATCATATATAGCCCAAACTGCATGTTCTCTAGATGATCCACATCCAAAATTCTTACCAGCAATTAATATTTTACCTTTATAATTAGTATTATTTAGAGGAAATGAGTCAATAGCTTTACCATCAGAATTATATCTCCAATCTCTAAAAAGATTATCGCCAAAGCCTTTTCTTTCAGTTGCTTTTAGAAATCTTGCTGGTATTATTTGATCTGTGTCAACATTGTCTATGTTCAATGGGACTGCAGTACTTTTTAGTATTTCAAATTTATCGTAAGCCATATTAAATTATTTCTCTTGGATCTGTAATTTTTCCTGTTATAGCAGTAGCTGCTGCGACTAGAGGACTAGCTAGAAGAGTTCTAGCACCAGGACCTTGTCTTCCCTCGAAATTTCTGTTAGTTGTGCTTACTGCATATTTTCCTTTAGGGATTTTATCATCATTCATTGCTAAACAAGCAGAACAACCTGGCTCTCTTAATTTAAAACCTGAATCAGTTAAAATATCTAATATACCTTCATCTTTTATGCTTTTAAGTACTTTATGAGAGCCTGGAACAAGCCAAGCATCTACACTATCAGATTTTCTTTTACCCTTAATTAAACTAGCAAAAACTCTAAAATCTTCAATTCTTCCGTTTGTGCAGCTTCCTAAGAAAACATAATCAATTTTTTTACCAATCATTAAATCTCCCTCATTAAACTCCATGTAGTCTAGAGCTTTTTTGTATGAAGTTTTTGAGTCTGAAGTCTCTGAAGAAGGGATTGATTTAGATATAGGTATTGCCATCCCTGGATTAGTTCCATATGTAATCATAGGCTCAATATCTTTTCCTTTAAAATTATATTCTTTATCAAAAACAGCTCCTTCATCAGTCTTTAATGAAGACCAATACTTGATAGCTTTATCCCATTCTTGATCTTTAGGTGCATATTCTTTGCCTTTTATGTATTCATATGTCTTATTGTCTGGAGCAATCATTCCACCTCTAGCTCCCATTTCTATACTTAAATTACAAACAGTCATTCTTCCTTCCATGCTCATTTCTTTGAAAACTCTACCAGAGTACTCAACAAAATAACCAGTAGCTCCTGAAGAAGATAATTTTGATATTATAAAAAGAGCTACATCTTTGGGTGTTACGTGGCGATTAAGTTCTCCGTCCACATTAATTCTCATTTTTTTTGGTTTTTGCTGCATAATAGATTGGCAAGCTAAAACCATTTCTACTTCAGATGTACCAATTCCAAATGCAATTGCACCAAATGCCCCATGTGTAGAAGTGTGAGAATCACCACAAACAATTGTAAGTCCAGGCTGAGTAATTCCGTTTTCAGGGCCAATGACATGAACAATACCATTTTTTTTGTGTCCTAATCCCCAAAAGTCTATACCATGCTCATTACAATTCTTTTCTAAAGTCTTAACCTGTAGGGCAGACAATTCATCTTTAATTGGTAGATGTTGGTCTAATGTAGGGGTATTGTGATCAGCAGTTGCAAATGTTCTCTTAGGGTACATCACTTTAAGCCCTCTGTTTTTTAGCCCTACAAAAGCAACAGGACTAGTAACTTCATGAATAAAATGTTTGTCAATAAATAAAACGTCAGGTCCATCTTCAATTTTCTCAATCACATGAGAGTCCCAAACTTTATCAAAAAGTGTATTAGCCATATTTAATATTTTGATTTTTTAGCATAATTGGAAAATCAGATTCTGTTACTTCTTTCTTTTTATCAGCTACAATTAAAAATTCATTATAAACTTCATCAAGTTCTTTCTTGCTCAAGTTTACTCCAAACTCCTTCATCCTAAAAGCTAATGCAGCTCTTCCGCTTCTAGCAGTCAAAACTATAGAAGATTTATCAATCCCTACGTCATGAGGGTCAATTATTTCATAAGTTTCTCTTTTTTTAATTACTCCATCTTGATGAATTCCCGAGCTATGTGCAAAAGCATTCGAACCAACAATTGCTTTGTTAGGTTGAACGGGCATTCCCATTAACTCAGAAACTTTTTGACTTGTGTCATTGAGAAGTTTTGAGTTGATATTAGTATAAAGACCTAGATCAGAATGTTGTTTTAATATCATAACAACTTCTTCCAATGATGTGTTGCCTGCTCTTTCACCAATACCATTAATGGTACATTCAATTTGTCTAGCACCATTAATTACACCGTAAATAGAATTTGCTGTGGCAAGCCCTAAGTCATTATGACAATGACACGAAATGGTAACATTTTCAATTCCATTAACATTATTGATTAGAAATCTTATTTTATCACCATACTCTTCAGGGAGACAATAGCCTGTAGTGTCTGGAATATTTAAAACTGTAGCTCCTGACTTTATAACTTCTTCGCATACTTTAGCAAGAAAGTCATTATCAGTTCTACCAGCATCTTCTGCATAAAACTCAACATCATAAACATATTTTTTAGCATGAGAAACTGATTTTTTAGCTAACTCTATTATAGATTCCTTATTAGAATTAAATTTATGTTTAATATGAATTTCAGATGTTCCTATTCCTGTATGAATCCTGGGTTTTTTTGCATCTTTTAATGATTCAGCTGCAACATCAATATCTTTTTCATTTGCTCTACTCAGAGCACAAACTGATGCATTTTTGACAATTTTTGAAATTTCTACAACTGATTTAAAATCTCCTGGACTTGAGATTGGAAATCCAGCTTCTATAATATCTGCTCCAAGAATATCAATTCTTTCAGCTAATATTAGTTTGCTTTTAGTATCAAGTTTACAACCTGGCACTTGCTCACCATCTCTCAGGGTAGTGTCAAATATTTGAACTTGATTTTTCATTCTTATCTAAATTATTACTTAAATGGTGATACTTAAAAAAAAGTATATTAATTTTACAATATCCGATATGTATATTATTGTTATAAATACCTGTAAATAAACATATTAATTATAAAATTTATACAATGACTAATGAGTTAAAAGATAATCTATTTGTTTTAATTAAATCTCTTACCAAGTCAGAGAAGAGACAATTTAAACTTTATGTAGGTAGAATGGAATCAAATGAAGATTCAAAGTTTTTAAAATTATTTAATCAGCTTGATAAAATGAATATTTATAAAGAAGATGTAATAATTGAAAAAAAAATTGTTTCTAAAGTCCAACTTTCAAATTTAAAGGCTCATCTATATAAACAGATTTTAATTAGTTTAAGATTAAACCCACAACACAAAAACGTTAAACTACATATTAGAAGTCAAATTGATTTTGCTACAATTTTATATCAAAAAGGGTTATATAAGCAAAGTTTAAAAATATTAGATAAAGCAAAATCATTTGCTTTAAAATATGATGAAAATACATCTGCATATGAAATTGTTGAATTTGAAAAATTAATTGAATCTCTTTATGTGACAAGGAGTCTAAGCAATAGAACATATGAACTTGTTTCTCAGACTAATCATTTAAAAGAACAAAATGATATAAATAGTAATCTTTCTAATATCTCGCTTCAGCTTTATGAAAAACTTATTAAAGCTGGTTATGCAAAAAGTGATACTGAATCTAAAGAAATTCAAAAATTTTTCAGTCAAAAAATTCAAAATTTTAAACTAGAATCACTGGGATTCCGTGAAAAACTTATTTATTATCAAATATGGGTTTGGTATAGCTTATTGGTTCAAGATTTTCTTTCAAGCTACAAGTATGCTTCAAAATGGATAGATACATTTAATAAAAATCCAGAGATGATTAAAGTTCATCCTGTTTTTTATCTTAAAGGTTATAATTTTTTATTAGAGGCTTTAGCATTAATTAAACATCCTTCAGAATTTAAAAATCGTTTAAGTGATTTGATTAATTCGGTTGAAAGTAGCTCATTTCCAGTAAATCAAAATTTAAATGCTTTGATTTTTATGTATAAGTATAATAACCTATTTAATCTTCACGTCCTAGAAGGTAACTTTAGAGATTCAATTAAAATTGTCCCCGAGGTATTAGATGGTATAGAAACTAATAAAAACTTTATTGATCATCATCATATAATGCTTCTTTACTATAAAATTGCTTGTATGTATTTTACAGTTGATGATTTTGATAATTGTATAAAATATCTGAGTATGATTATGAAAAACAAAAATATTAAAATGAGGGAAGATCTTCAATGTTTTACAAGAGTACTTAATCTTATTGCTCATTGGGAGGCTGGAATTGATTTCAATCTTGATAAAATTATTAAGGATACATATAATTATCTTTATAAAATGAATGATTTACATGAGGTTCAAAAAACAATTTTAAAATATTTAAAGGGTTTAGAAAACATCTATCCTGGAGAAATAAAGGGGTTCTTAAGAAATCTTTATAATGAGCTTAAAGTATATGAAGATGATCCATATGAAAAAAGAGCTTTTCTATATTTAGATATCATATCGTGGCTTGAAAGTAAAATAAGTAGCAGGCCAGTTCAAGAAATTATAAAGGAAAAAGCACTTATTATTAATAAAAGGGTTAGATAATCCATAAGCCTTGTGCTGGAGGATTAGCTTTAATGTGAATTTTTTCCTTTGAAACAGGGTGAATGAAATCTATCTCTCTTGAATGTAAGTATATTCCCCCATCTTTATTTGATCTTTTAGATCCGTATTTCAAATCACCTAGAATAGGATATCCTATCTCAGAAAAATTACATCTAATTTGATGATGTCTACCTGTAATAAGTTCTACTTGAATTTTACAATATTTTTCAAGAGTTTGAATTTTTTTATATGTTAAAATCCCAAATTTTGAATTATCATTTTCTTTAGTTGAAAAAAAAGACTTATTCTTCTTGTTATTTTTCTTAAACCAACCCTCAAGTATTCCTTCTTTAGATTTAAACTTATTGGAAATTATAAGCCAATAGATTTTTTTAATTTCCCTATTCTTTAATTTTTCGTTCATCCTAGAAAGAGCCTTGCTTGTTTTTGCGAAGATTACAATTCCTGATGTTGGTCTATCAATTCTATTTACAAGACCTAGAAATACATTACCCTTCTTGTCATATTTATTCTTTATGTATTTCCTAATAACTTCAAGTAATGGAATATCCCCAGTTTTATCACCCTGAACAAGAACTCCGCAAGGTTTATTTACAATAATCAAATGATTGTCTTCAAATAATATATCTGAATGTTGAAATGCCAAATTAGTATTGCTCTTCTTTATTTGGGAAACTACCACTTTTAATATCAGACGAATACTTTTTGACAGCTTCACTAACTAGAGAGTCTAGGTCTAAATATCTTCTTAAAAATCTAGGACTAAAATCTTTGTTCATACCAAGCATGTCATGAGAAACAAGTACTTGTCCGTCAACACCAGATCCTGCACCAATCCCAATAATAGGGAGTTTTAGATTTGAAGCTACTTTTTTTGCTAATATATTTGGTATTTTTTCCAGAACAATAGAGAAACAACCAATGTTCTCTAACATTTTAGAATCATCTATTAGTGTATTAGCCTCTTCATCATCTTTAGCTCTTACTGTATATGTCCCAAACTTATATATAGATTGAGGAGTTAATCCTAAATGACCCATTACTGGTATTCCAGCCTGAATTATTCTTTCAATAGATTCTTTGGCTAAATGTCCTCCTTCAAGTTTTACAGCATGAGCCCCAGACTCTTTCATAATTCTAATAGCAGATTTCAATGCTTCTTTAGAGTCTGCTTGATATGTTCCAAATGGAAGATCGACTACTACCAAAGCTCTTTTTACAGCTCTTACTACAGCACTAGCATGGTATATCATCTGATCTAAAGTAATTGGTAATGTTGTTTCGTGTCCTGCCATTACATTAGAGGCAGAATCTCCAACTAGAATTACATCTACACCAGCTTCGTCTATAATTTTAGCAAAACTAAAATCATAAGCGGTAAGCATTGAGATTTTCTCGCCGTCATTCTTCATTTGTTCAAGTACCTTTACGGTAACTCTGCTGGTATTAGAATTGTTAGTCATTATTACTTTTTACACAAAAATAGTGTAAATAAAGTTATAATAATATGACAGAATGTCACTTAAATTAAAATGGCATAATGGTTGTCTTTATTATTTAAAAAAATATTATGAGTAAAATTATCGGAATTGATTTAGGAACAACGAATTCATGTGTATCTGTTATGGAAGGTAGTGAACCTGTTGTTATTCCTAACGCTGAAGGAAAAAGAACTACACCATCTGTAATTGCATTTGTAGAGGATGGAGAGATTAAAGTAGGTGACCCTGCTAAAAGACAGGCTGTTACAAATCCTGAAAAAACAATTGCATCTGTAAAAAGATTTATGGGTAACAAGTATTCAGAGTCATCTAATGATGTCAAAACTGTTGCTTACAAAGTTGTAAAAGGTGATAATGATACACCTAGAGTAGATATTGATGGAAGATTGTATTCACCTCAAGAATTATCTGCTATGGTTCTTCAAAAAATGAAAAAAACTGCAGAAGACTACCTTGGCCAAACTGTAACAGAAGCTGTAGTTACTGTCCCTGCATATTTTAATGATTCTCAGAGACAAGCTACTAAGGAGGCATGTGAAATTTCAGGATTGAAAGTTCAAAGGATAATAAATGAGCCTACTGCTGCTGCTTTAGCATATGGAATGGACAAAGGTGGAACAGATAAAAAAATAGCTGTTTATGATCTTGGAGGAGGTACATTTGACATATCAATTTTGGAATTAGGCGATGGAGTTTTTGAGGTGTTGTCAACCAATGGAGATACTCACTTAGGTGGTGATGATTTTGATCAAGTAATTATAGACTTTTTAGCTGAAGAATTTAAAAAGAATGAGCAAATTGATCTAAGAGAAGATTCAATGGCTCTTCAAAGATTAAAAGAAGCAGCTGAAAAAGCTAAAATTGAACTTTCTTCGTCAGCTCAGACTGAAATTAATTTACCATATGTAACTGCTACATCATCAGGTCCAAAACACCTTGTAACTACACTAACTAGAGCAAAGTTTGAGCAATTATCTGATACATTGGTAAAAAGATCTATGGAGCCAGTTAAAAAAGCATTAAAAGACGCTAGTCTTACTAAAAAAGATATTGATGAGGTAATTCTAGTTGGAGGATCAACTAGAATTCCTATTATACAAAACGAAGTTGAAGCTTTATTTGGAAAAAAACCATCTAAAGGAGTAAATCCTGATGAAGTTGTTGCTGTTGGAGCTGCTATTCAAGGAGGTGTTCTTTCTGGAGATGTAGAAGATGTTCTTCTTCTTGATGTAACGCCTTTATCACTAGGTATTGAAACAATGGGTAATGTTATGACTAAACTTATAGAGTCAAACACAACTATACCAACTAAAAAATCTCAAGTTTTTTCTACAGCTGCAGATAATCAGCCTTCTGTAGAAATTCATGTTTTACAGGGAGAGAGACCAATGGCAAAAGATAATAAAACAATTGGAAGGTTCCATTTAGATGGAATTCCTCCAGCTCAAAGAGGAACACCTCAAATTGAGGTTACATTTGATATTGATGCTAATGGAATTATTAATGTAAGTGCATTAGATAAAGCAACTAATAAATCCCAAGATATAAGAATCGAAGCTTCTTCTGGGTTAACTGAGGAAGAAATTGAGAAAATGAAAAAAGAAGCAGAAGCTAATGCTGATGCTGATCAAAAAGCGAAAGAAGAAGTTGATAAATTAAATAGTGCTGATCAGATGATATTCCAAACTGAAAAACAACTTAAAGATTTTGGAGATAAATTATCTGATGATAAAAAGAAACCAATTGAATCAGCATTAGAAGACTTGAAAAAAGCTCATGAATCTAAAGATCTTGAGAAGATTGATGAGACTTTAAATACAATTAATGAAGCATGGAAAAATGCTTCAGAAGAAATGTATAAAGCCCAAGCTGAAGGCGAAGCTAAACCAGAAGGTGCTAACGAAACTACTTCTGATAATGATTCTAAAGGTGACGATGTTCAGGATGTTGATTTTGAAGAGGTAAAAGAAGAGTAAATGTTTAATAAAAACCTCAAGGAATCTATCCTTAAAGAAGCTAATGATCGTTGTAAAGGAACTTTAGTTTCAACTCTTGGTATTGTCTTTACCGATGTTGGTGAACACTTTTTAGAGGCAAAAATGAAAGTAACTCCAAATCTTCATCAGCCAGCTGGTGTTCTTCATGGAGGAGCTACAGCTGCTCTTGCTGAAACTGTAGGAAGTTCAGCTGCCGCAATTTTTTCAATGAAAAAAAATCAAATGCTTAGGGGAGTTGAACTGTCTATTAATCATGTAAGAGGAATCAGTGAAGGCTATGTTTATGCAAATGCTTCCCCTGTTCATATGGGAAGGACGATGCAGTTATGGAAAATAACTATTATTGATGAAGATAATAGAGATATTTCTTTTGCAAAACTAACTACACTTACCATTGATAAATAATTCATAAAAAAATTTTTATTTAAGATGCACAGGATGTAAATTTGAGCATTCTAAAAAAAAAATATATGAAAAGTGTTATTATTTGCGATATGGAAGGTTTAATCACAAATCTTAACGACGGAGCTGTTAGTATGTTTGGTCATGAGGCTAAAGACCTTGTTGGTATTAAAAGAGTTTCAATCTTTTCTCCAGGTGAAATTGTTTTACAAAATGTATTAGGTTGGTTAAAAGATGCTAATGATACTGGTGAACATGTAACCAAAACAAATTTTGTAAGAAAGGATGGGTCAACCTTCAATGCAAAAATTAAGATTACACCAAATTTTGCTGATGGAAAAGATAATCCTCAGACTGGTTATTGCGGTATAACCGAGGAAATAAAAGAGGATGTAAATATTAAAATTAACTGGGTTACAAAAATTATAAAAGGAGTTGCAATAACTAGAGTTGGTTTTGCATCTGCATCATTATTTCCTGTTTTTGCTATTGGATGTTATTATGCAGGAATCGGAGATAGTCTATTTAGTCCTATATCCTTAACATTAACTACTTTTGGTATACTTTTTTTTCATTTATTTTCTAACTTATATAATGACTACTTTGATGTGTCTCATGGAACCGACGAAGCAAATACTGAGTATTTTAATGCTGGCATGAATTCTTCTATGCTTAAAGGAGCTCAACTATCAGGTGGAAGTAGGGCAGTTGAACTTGGATTAATAACACTTAAAGGAACTAAGAGTCTAGCTAATATTATGTTTATTCTTGGTCTTCTTACAGCTGCAGGAATTTTATTTACTAGTTATATAAATACTGGATCAACAAGTAATGCTTATTATTCATCCATAATTGCATTAATAGGTGTTTTAATTGGATATTTTTACACAGCTAAACCAATTAGACTTTCTTCAAGGTATGGTCTTGGTGAAATTTCAATTTTTTTAGCTTTTGGACCTTTACTAACACTAGGTACAGGTTATGCAATTTCAATGGAGACTATCATCCCTTATTCAAATGAATTCTACAATCTATTACTTTTAGGAGTTCCAATAGGTATTTTAACCACTAACATTTTATTTATTAATCAATTCCCAGATTATACTTCTGATAAAAAAGTGGGTAAAAATCATTTAGTAGTTTTACTTGGAAAAAAAGCTTCAAGATGGGTATATGCATTAAATTTAGCTTTAGCAGTAGGTTCATTGTATTTTATTTCTGAAAATATAATAAACAACACACAAGCTATGTTATTTATGTACTTACTTATTCCTGTAACAATGTTCTATTCTTACTATTTGATTTCAGGATTATTTAAATATTATAAAAGTAGAGATCTTATAAAATATAATATTCATACAATATATTTTCATATGATCTTTTCATTTATTTATATGATAATTTTAGCTAACTTTCAATAAAAACAAAAATGTTTTTATTTGATAAATCATATAGATTAAAGAATTTTGGATACTATATACTAGGTTCATTTATTCTGATTTTTTTCAGTTTTATTGGACAACTTCCAATGATACCATTCTTGCCAACAGAATTGCCAAGCCCTGATGCTAATCCAATGGATCTTTTTAAGTCTATTCCTTCAAATCTTAGACTTTTTCTTTTACTACTTAGCTTTGTAGCTGTAGTCCCTGGCATTTGGTTAGTTGTAAAAAAACTCCATGATCTTCCTTTAATGTCTATTTTATCAAGTAGAAAAAAAATTGATCTTGAAAGAATTATGTATTCATTTATGTTATGGGGATCTATTGTTTCTGCTTTTGTTTTCTTAGAGTATTCTCTAAGTCCTGAAGATTATGAAATAAACTTTAAGCTTAAGGAATTTTTAATTCTTGCCGTAATAGCAATATTATTTATACCAATTCAAACTAGTGTAGAAGAAGTTGTATTTAGAGGTTACCTAATGCAAGGTTTTGGACATTGGTTAAACAGTAGGTTTATGGCATTATTTCTTACATCAATTGTTTTTGGTTCACTTCATCTAGCCAATCCTGAAATAACAGCACTTGGTTATGAATTTATATTTCTTTATATCTCTGTCGGATTCTTATTGGGAATAATGACTTTAATGGATGATGGTCTTGAACTAGCTATAGGATTCCATGCTGCGAATAATTTAATCGCTGCTCTACTTGTAACAGCAGATTGGACAGTTTTTCAAACTGAATCTATTTTGATTAACATTGCTGAGCCTAGCCTTGGGATAACAGATTGGATAGCCCCTCTTATAATATATCCTATTATTCTTGCCGTTTTTGCTAGAAAATATTCATGGAGTAATTGGAAAGAGAAACTATTTTCAAAAGTCAGATAAAATTAACTCCATCTTTATGTCACTTCTCTTGTAAGGAGTGTTTCCTTCTGATTTAATTTCTTTAAATCCAAATTTATTATATAAATGGATAGAATTTTTAAGAACCTTATTAGAGTATAATATTATCGAATTATAATTTTTTCTTTTTGCAAAGTCTATGGTAAAATTGATTAGTTGATGGCCAATACCATTACCTCTTAATTCTTTTTTGACAGCCATTTTATTTAATTCATAAACACCCTTCTCCCTAGGAATTAAAGCCATTGTAGCTACTACATCTGAGTTGTAAATTGCAAAAAATATATTACCACCTTTATTAATTATCTCTTGTTTACAGTTTTTGAGTACTATTTCATCATACTCTTCAACGTAAAAATATTCGTTTAACCAATCATAATTGAGTTCATAGAAGTAATTTGAATATTTATCTTGGAATGAAACTATTTCAACCTTCATTATTTGTCATTCTTTCTGGATTGACATATTGATCAAATTCATCTTCAGTTAAATAACCAAGCTTAATAGTCGCTTCTTTAAGAGTGCTTCCTTCTTTATGCGCTTTATTGGCTATTTCAGCAGCTTTGTAGTATCCTATTTTTGAATTCAATGCAGTTACTAGCATTAATGAATCATTTAAGAATTTTTGAATTTGCTTATTATTTGGTTTTAGACCGTCGATACAGTTTTCAGTAAAACTAAGTGAGGCATCACCTAATATTTTTGATGATTCAATGATGTTAAAAGCAAAAAGAGGTTTAAAAACATTTAACTCAAAATGTCCATTTGCTCCTGCAAAACTAACTGCAACATCATTTCCTATAATTTGAGCACAAACCATTGAAATTGCTTCACATTGTGTTGGATTTACCTTTCCTGGCATAATAGAACTTCCAGGTTCATTCGCCGGAAGTATTAACTCACCTAATCCTGATCTAGGACCAGATCCCATTAGTCTTATATCATTCGATATTTTATAAACTGAAGCTGCAACAGTCTTTAGTGCTCCATGCATTTCGACTATACAATCATGAGATGCGATACCTTCAAATTTGTTTGAAGACTCTTTAAAAGACATTTCAGAGTTTTTTGAGATATATTCAACAATTTTTGATGAGTACCCTTTAGGAGTGTTTAACCCTGTGCCAACTGCAGTTCCTCCTATGGGAAGTTCACTTAAATGACCTATTGCATTCTCTATTGTATTTATTCCATGATTAATTTGTGAAACATAACCAGAGAACTCTTGACCTAGAGTAATTGGAGTAGCATCCATTAAATGAGTCCTTCCAATTTTAACAATGTCATTAAATTCTTTAGATTTTTTGTTTAAGCTATCTTTTAATTTTCTAAGATTTACAAGAGTATTCTTTGTAATTATTTTCATTGCAGCAATATTTATCGCTGTTGGGAATGTATCATTTGAGGACTGAGATAGATTAACATCATCGTTAGGTGATAATGTTTTTTCAGATTCACCCAGCTTCTTTCCCTCTAATAAATGAGCTCTATTAGAAATAACCTCATTTATATTCATATTTGTTTGTGTGCCTGATCCAGTTTGCCATATAACTAATGGGAACTGATCATTATGTTTATTTTCAAGGATTTCATCACAAACTTTTTGAATAAGAAGAGATTTCTCTTTGGATAATACTCCAAGATTTTCATTTGTTTGTGCAGCAGATTTTTTGAGTATTGCATATGCATGAATAATTTCAATAGGCATTGAAGATGCATTACCTATTTTAAAATTCTTTCTTGATCTTTCTGTTTGAGCTCCCCATAATGAGTCTTTAGGGACTTTAACTTCTCCTAATGTATCTTTTTCAATTCTATACTTCATGGCCTTTGTAATTTACTTAAAAAAAATTACTTTTGTTAAGCAATTACAAATATATGGAGTTTCAACAATACCTCGGATTTTTAGCTTTTTTAGCAATTTTCACTATGGGCTTTTGGCTTATGATTTTCTTAGCACTAGTTGCGCCATATTGGGCTTCATCTTATATCTTTCAAAAAGTTAAAAAATTTATTACTAATAAATTAAAATCTTAGTTGAAGATTGGTCCTTCATCACCACCACCATCATTAAATTCTTGTTGATTATTTCTAACCCTTTGCTTTCTTTTAGATTTATTCTCACTTATTCTATATGAAAAAGTCAATATTAAAGAAGGCTCTCTCCTTTGACCTTCAGATTCAGATCTAAATGTTTCTCTTGTAGTAATTGATCTCCACCTACCTGTATTAAATAAATCAGAGTATCTAAGAGAGATATTTCCTTTTTTATCAAGTATGCTTTTCTGAATTGCTGCTGTTGTGAATCCAAATGCTTTACTTTTGGAGAACGCATTTTCACTAGGACCTCTTAAGAATCCAAAAAACTGTAGACTATAATCTTTAGGAAGTCTGATAAACCCGTTAAATCTAGCACTCCAGTTGGTATCGTCAGAATCAAAGCTTTGTTCTAGATAATTACCTCTTATTTTTGTAGAATTTAAAGTAAAACTCCCATTAATTCTTACAGACCTAGAAGGTGTATATGTTATACTTAATTCAGATCCAAATCTTTTATTTGTAGATAAATTTATTGGATAGTATTCAAGAACAGGAACCTGAAGCACAGGGTTGTTAGTTCCACTATCTACTATCAAGTCAACTAAATCTCCTGTTTCTTGTTGAATTCTTTCAACATTTCCGTCAGATTGTCTGTAAAACAAAGCAGTATTAATTGTAATTTTTTTAAATCTTTTCAAGTAATCAACTTCGTATGCAGATGTAAATGTTGGATCTAAAAATGGATTACCTCTTCTGTATGATGTAATTGAGTTTCTTCTTGGAAATGGGTTTATATCCCATCCTCTAGGTCTTCTTACCCTTTTACTGTATCCTAATGTTAGAGATTCTACATCTGAAATTTCATATGCAAGATTAACAGTTGGAAATAAGTCTGAGTATTTCTTTACCTCAAATTGATTTGTCGTTCTTTGATCAATTTCTTGTTTAGAAGCTTCATATCTCAGTCCTAATAGAATTGATATAGAATTAATTTTCTTCCCAAACTGAGTGTATAATGAATTAATGCTTTCAGTATACTTAAAAATATTAGATAATCCACGATCTGACTGATAAGTTCCACCATTTAAGAATGAAACATCAAAATCAGTTTCTCTGTCTAGGAACCTACCTCTATATCCAAATTCAAATTCAGTATTTTCGTCTATAGGATAAACGTAGTCTACTTGAGCTAATAGCCTGTTTTGAAAATCAATATTAGTAGTTCTTTCAAAAGAAGATTCCGAAACAAATGGAATTGTAGAGTAATCTTCAATTTTATCAATTGAGTTCTCATCATTCTCTTCATATGATACTTTGGCGCTTAATGTGTGACCATCTTTATCAAAATCTTTATAAAAGTCCAATGAATATTCAAAGGATTCCTCTAATTCTTCATCGTTAGCTACTCTCTCATTTGAGGATACAATATTAACATTAGTTATATCGTTAACTATATTTTTTGAGTAACTTAATTCATCACCTTTTCTATAGAATCCGCTTAGAGCTAGGGATGTATTATCATCAAAGTAATATTCAACTCCTAAATTGAGGAATGTATTTTTTCTATTTCTGTTACTGTTTGTATTGTTGTCAATTTTTAGATTACTATTGAAGTATTCAGTATTTCCAATAAAACTTCCACTATTATCAGAATCTTTAATGGATGTGGTACTAAAAAAATTTATTTTGTTATTTCTTAAGTTGAATGTTCCTGAAGCTCCAGTATTCTTTGGTTCACCAATATTTAAATCAACATTACCATTAAAACCCAATAAATCTTGCTTTTTAAGTATAATATTAAGAATTCCAGCAGTTCCTTCAGCAGAATATCTAGCAGAAGGTGAGGTAACGACTTCAACTTTTTCAATCGATTCAGAAGGGATTGATCTCAACCCTTGAGGACCAGATAAACCAACTAATCCAGAAGGTTTTCCGTTAATTAATATTGTAACATTGTTATTTCCTCTTAATGATATATTGCCATCAAAATCTACATCAATTGAGGGAATATTAGCTAATACATCTGATACATTACCTCCTCTTACTGTTATATCTTGACCTACATTATATATTTTTTTATCTAATCTAATTTCAACTTGAGTTCTTTCAGCTCTAACTTCAACTTCATCAAGCATTGATACATCAAGATTTAAAGCTATATTTCCAATATCTGTGTTTTCAATAACTCTTAAGTTATCATCCACATATGATTCAAACGATATGTAGTCAATTTTTATATTGTACATTCCTGGGTTTACTTCCACTGAGAACTTTCCGTTTTCATCCGTTATTCCACCAAAAATTTTATCTGGTAATCTTTTATGCTTTAATGATATAGTAGCATATTCAAGAGGAACGTTAGTTTCTGAGTCAGTAACTGAACCAGATACAGTAAATAATAGATTAGCAAAATTTGCACGTTGCTCAGCAGTGTATTCTTGTGAAAATGTATAGGAAGTAAAAGTTAATAAGATAAATAAGTAGAATTTATTCATAGTTAGATGTTTGGTTGGGCAAATATATTTTTAATTGATTGAAAGAAAACACAAGGATTTGTTAAAAAAGTCTATTCGTATTTTCTAGATTTTCTTCTGTTTTTTTTAATCAATTGTTTTTGATTTTCTGTTAAGGATTCATAAAATTTTCTTCGAATCGTATCAATTCTCTGTTCGAATTTTTTGAGAATATTTTTTTGATTATTATCCAATGAAAGAATAATCTTTTTACGAGCATCTTTTGCATTTAGTGAACTGTCTTTAATAATCTTTTTTTGAGATTCAGAAAGCGATGTTTTTATTACATCATGATGTTTTTTCCATAATATTGTTTCTTTCTTCAGTAAATCTTTTTGAAAAGATGTAAAAGATTCAGCTAACTCTTTTGAATAACCTCTCTTATATCCCATTTTTTGATTTTCCTGACCAATAGTAATATTTAATGTAAAAAATATAAGAATTAGTAGTAGAGATATTTTGTTTTTTATAATCATCATTTGTTTGACCCTTAAGAATGATAAAAGTTTATTTAGGAATGTACATTTCATTTACAGCTATTTTATCTGTTAGATACTCAATTATGTATTCTTCAGTTATTTCCTCATTTAATATAATAGTTGAAATAATTGGTGTCTCAGAACTAATTTTAATTTCTTCAGTATTTAAACTTGAAAAATTTAAATACAGTATAGATGTTATAAAGACTGCAGCAATTAACAATTGCAAGGTAGATCTAGATTGATGTTCAAATTTGTTAGTTCCATGGTTAATAGTAGTAGATAAAATCTGATCTTTGGACTTTTGAAAATAATTTTTAGGTGTTGTAAAGCCTAATTTTTTATAATGCTGATTCATTTATTTCTTTTTTAATTTTTTTTTCAACTAAGTAGTATGTTGATTTAATTGTGTTAATATTTATTCCAGTAATTTTAGATATTTCAGTGAACTTAAGTTCATCAAAATACTTCATGTTAAAGATATTTCTTTGTCTTAAAGTTAATTCAGATAATATTTGATGAAACTTAAGAGTTAAATTTTCTGCATCAAAATATACATCTGCATATAATTTTCTTGAATAGTTATCATCATTTGAATCTAGTTCGACTTTTAAAACTTTAGATTCACTTGCTAAAAATCTGATAGATTCATTGTACGCAATTCTATAAATCCAAGTAGAAAGTTTACTCTTCTCTTTAAAGTTTTCTATTCCTTTAAATATCCTAACATACGTTTCTTGAAGTACATCATTTGTAGAATCATGTGATAGTATCATTTTTCTTATCATCCAATAAGTTTTTTCATGATATAAATCAACGAGAAGTCTAAAGCCTTCATTCTTAGTGTCAGAATTTTTTAATAGTTTAAGTAAAGCTTCTTCTTTCAATCTATATTTTTTATTTAGACCTAAAAAATGAGATAAAGTTGAGGTAGAAGAGGAGGGAAGCTTATTTAAGTGATTTGATAATCGCTTCAAATGCAATAGGATTGTTCATAGCCAAGTCTGCTAAAACCTTTCTGTTAAGAGAGATATTATTCGACTTGAGTTTAAACATAAACTCATTATAAGATAAACCATGTTGATGGGCAGCAGCATTAATTCTCATAATCCATAAAGAT
>Ga0233444_10000252_pt1 | contig 75020 bp, 58 predicted proteins | sample SI_124_October20_6_FD_182792 | JGI IMG/M metagenome (GOLD analysis project Ga0233444, IMG submission 182792) | Seawater microbial communities from Saanich Inlet, British Columbia, Canada - SI_124_October2016_10_MG | ecosystem: Environmental > Aquatic > Marine > Inlet | place: Canada: British... | reverse complement strand
TCGGGGGCCCTAGAGCGCTTTAGCAAGAATATTCCACCAACAACAATCACAGAAATCACGACTAAACTAATCAGCACTCCTGTCCACGAGTCCATGCCAGGGTTTGTTGGGAAAGCATCAACTGAATCTGCAACACCATCACCATCACTATCTCGCTTTCTGCTAGGATCAAGCGGCCATAAATCAGAGTTGTCTCCAACTCCATCGCCATCGCTATCTATTGTCTCAGAAGAATCATATGGGTCAAAATCAGAATTGTCACCAACACCATCGAAATCACTGTCTGCCCATTCCAGTGGGTCATTTGGCCAAGGGTCAGAATTATCCCCGACTCCATCCAAGTCTGAATCGGCACACTCTGTGTTATCATCAGGGAATGCATCCATGTTGTCACCACAGCCATCGAAATCAGAATCCAACCATTCTGAATCATCAAATGGGAAAGCATCACCATTATCGCCAAAACCATCCATGTCAGTATCGAGCCACTCTTCAGGATCATCAGGGAATGCATCGCTATTGTCACCAAAACCGTCTGAATCAGAATCGAACCAATCTCCTGAATCATCAGGGAATAGGTCTACATCATCTGAAAAGCCGTCTGAATCTCGATCTGGACATCCTTTCGGGTAGAGCGAAGTTCCTGCCTGTGAGGGACAAATATCTGAATTGTCACCAAACCCATCAGAATCGCTATCATCCCATTCTGTTGGGTCATTAGGGAATACATCTGAGTTGTCACCAACATCATCGTAATCCGAATCTATCCATTCGCTAGGATCGTATGGGAATGCATCAATATTGTCGCCATAACCATCACCATCACTGTCTTTCCATTCGCTGGAATCCATAGGGAAAGCATCCTGTCCATCCCATACATTATCTCCATCACTGTCAACATTAAACGGGTCACTACCAGCTGCTGTTTCATCAATATCTGACAAGCCATCGTTGTCATCATCTGAATCTTCATCATCGTGACAACCGTCTTGGTCAAAGTCAAAATCATGGACACCAATCATACCGTGAACACAGGAATCATCAACATCCATTACCCCATCATTATCATCATCGGAATCGACTAAATCGATGCATCCATCAGAATCATGGTCGTTTCCAGAAACGTCCGCAGGGCATGGGTCTATATCATCTGAAAGTCCATCTCCATCAGTATCTTTCTGATAATCTGCACAGCCATTAGAATCTACATCATAGCCGCTAGAAGTCTCAAGACAATCATCATGACCATTTGGTACTCCATCATTATCCTCATCTTGCTGGTTCCAGTCACAACCAACAGAGTCGACGCTACTGGAATCGTTTGTCCACTCGCATTCATCTAACGAATCGACAACACCGTCGCCATCAGTATCTGCACCGCCAATATTCATTATTGCAAAATCTCCGATAATGCGGTGCATTGTAGCAGTTGGATGTGCTTTGTCAAAGAAAAGATACTGGTCAACATTTGCGACAACATTGGCCCCAGAGCCGCAAATTGGTAGCGGGACTAACGGTACTGTTGCACCACCAGTACACGCCTGGTCTTGCGTATTGGTTATCCCAACGTGGTCAGAATTGCTAACGATTTGATTGAATACTGTCCAAGCATCGATTAGAGTAATGTCTAGGTTCATCGAACTCGATAAGTTGTTTATTTCCACTGCTAATTTGCTATTGTAGCTAACTATCTCACTCGCCATTGTGGCTTGTTGTTGAGCGGATCTTGAAGCACCTTCTGGAGTTAATTCAAGCGGCGGTAAATTGGCAACGACAAATCGACTAGCACCGGCTAAGGCCAATGCTTGCACATGTGATGCCATATTCTGACTGATTACATCGGAGTTACCTGTTCCGTAAAGGAAATCATTTCCCCCAGCCCAGATGAAAACCACATCCGAATTAGTAAAACTCGATTGGACATTCGTTAGATAACTGTTGATTTGCGAACCCGTATTAGGTAGAGTTAGGTATGAATACCCTTGACCGGTCTGAGAGCCTCCAAATGCTCTGTTATCACCAGGTGATATGCCATTTCCAAAAGTAGTGTTCAAACCATATTCATCAGAAATGTGCTCAATCCAAACTGGACCATTAGAAAACCTTCCATTCCAATAAGGAGGTGAAGAAAAAACAGTTGAAACAATCAAATCTGCATTCCCATTCCCCATATCAGATAACGAATCACCGAAAACAACGAGATTAGATGCTGGAGAAAGTAAGGAATCCCTAAGCACTGTGAACGGCATATTATCAGAGGCAGAAGAAGAGTCCAGAATAACTTCAACTGAAATATCGTGGAAAGTCCCTCCAGAATAAAATTGGCTCAGGGTTAACTGTAGAATATGAGTTGAGCCCCCCATTTGAAACACTTGCGTACCATTGGAGAGAGTTCCATTCTCGTCGCTTAATTCCCAATTAAAGGTAATATCTCGATTGAAAGGAGCCCCTGAAACATATATTTCAGCCACAACGACATCAGATGAATCCCATATCTTCTCAGACATCACAATTTCAGCAGTAATTGCTCTCCCAGAGGTTGCTTCAACATGCATCGGAATTGAAGACATTAGCAGAATCATCACTAGAAGAGCGACCCGCATGGAATACGCTTTGCGCTCACAGTAAATAGCACCATCCATCGGGAATCGATAATACAAAGTTCAACGAACTCAATATACGATAAGCAGGTGGCATTTTTATGGCGAGAGCTATTATTGGAGGCGGCTGCTTTTGGTGTTTAGAAGGAGCATACAAGGATATGCGAGGAATAGAATCTGCACTACCTGGATATGCAGGAGGCCATGACCCAAATCCAAACTACAAGTCAGTATGTGCAGGAATTACTGGACATGCAGAAGTCGTAGAAGTAATCTATGACCCGAGTATCATTTCATACGAAACAATCCTCGAAGTGTTTTTCACAGTACATGACCCTACTCAATTGAATAGACAAGGTAACGATGTAGGTACACAGTACCGGTCATCCATATTCTATGTCGACCAAAACCAGAAACTTATTGCTGAAAATGTACTGGAAGATTTCAGACAATATTTCGATGAGGAAATTGTTACTGAGATAACTGAATTGACTAATTACCACGAAGCAGAAAAATACCATCATAATTACTTCCAATTAAACCCTGGAAACGGGTACTGTCAGATGATCGTCGCACCAAAATTATCGAAAATCAGACAGAAGATGGCCCATCTTTACTGATGGGCATTATTTTGTGCCACATCCCTTCGGGTGGGATATGGTGAACAATGTAGTCACGCCACCGACCCCCGTCAATGAACCGATTCTTGGATACTTACCGGGTAGCAAAGAACGTGAAGAATTGAAGGCACAGATAGCAATTCAGGAAAAGGAAATTATTGAAATTCCTTGTATTATCAACGGTGAAGAAGTATACACCGGAAATGTAGTTGAACAAGTTATGCCTCATGACCACAGTCACGTCATTGCAAGAGTTCACCTAGCAGGAGAAAATGAAGTAAATGCTGCAATTGATGCTGCACTCGAAGCACACCAAATGTGGTCTACAATGCCATGGGAAGCACGATGTGCAATCTTCCTGAAAGCGAGTGAACTACTCGCTGGACCACGCAGAGCAGAAATCAATGCTTCTACAATGATCAACCAATCGAAAACTTGTCATCAAGCAGAAATTGACTCTGCTTGTGAGTTGATTGATTTCTGGAGATTCAATTCAGATTATTGTAGACAAATATACGAGGACTTACAGCCACCTGTATCTCCATCAAGCATGTGGAATTCTAGTGAAATTAGACCTCTTGAAGGATTCGTATTCAGCGTCACACCATTCAACTTCAGTAGTATCGCAGCGAACCTTCCATCGAGTGCAGCCATAATGGGTAACACCGGTGTTTGGAAGCCTTCAAGGAACTCCTATGTCTCGAACTATAGATTGATGAAATTGATGATGGATGCAGGACTTCCTGCTGGAGTAATCAACTTCATACCAGGTAAAGCAAGCGTAGTAGGAGACATTTGTATGTCGCACCCAGAACTAGCAGGAGTACACTTCACAGGCTCTACTGGAGTCTTCCGAAAACTTTGGAAAGATGTTGCTAATAATCTCGAGAACCTTCGTTCATATCCACGTATTGTTGGAGAAACCGGCGGTAAAGACTTCATCGTTGCACATCCAGATTGTGACAAGCGTGCGTTAGTAGTTGCCCTACTGAGAGGCTCTTTCGAGTTCCAAGGACAGAAGTGCAGTGCTGCAAGTAGAGCATACATTCCAAAGAGTATCTGGGATGCAATCGGTGACGAATACTGCGAAGAGGTATCCAAGATTACCATGGGTGATCCAAGAGACTTCTCAAACTTCATGTCTGCAGTTATTGACAAGAAATCATTTGACAATATCGCTGGATATATCGACCGTGCAAAAGCAGAACCTGGTTGTAAAATTGTAACCGGTGGAGGATATGACGACTCAACTGGTTATTTCATCGAACCAACTACAATTCTATGTGAAGACCCGAAATACGAAAGCATGGCTGAAGAGATATTTGGCCCAGTTATGTCAATACACATCTATCAGGATAATGAATTTGAAAACATCCTGAAGGTATGCGATTCAACTTCTGAATATGCATTGACTGGCTCGATATTCGCAAAAGACAGAAGGCACATCGAGACTGCACTAGCAGCTCTTAGATTCAGTGCAGGAAACTTCTACATCAACGACAAGCCAACAGGGGCAGTTGTTGGACAACAACCATTTGGCGGTGCAAGAGGAAGCGGAACTAACGATAAGGCAGGTTCACCATTGAACCTCCTAAGATGGGTAAGCCCACGTTCTATCAAGGAAACCTTTGCTCCACCACATGACTGGACCTATGGGTTCTTGAACTGATTTGGAAGCCTTCCTTTAGCTTCCAGTACGGCTCTAACCTTCGGGGTCAGGAGTTGAACATCTCGATTTCGCGCCATCAGTGATAGTAGATACCAGCCGATGGAAAGTAATGGTGTCGATACAAGAATCGTCAGACCAAACCACATCGCGACATTATCACTTGCAGCGCCCCATGCCCAGTAGCCAACTGCTGAAAGTGTCACAATCAAGAAGATTCTAGACGCTTCACTAGGTGTTGACCATCCCCTGTGATCTAGCCTTGGAGCAAACAACCTATCCATCCAACTCATGGCGCAATTATACCTGATGTGTTTTTGAATGACTGTTTTTGACAACCGGATGGTTAATCTCCATAAGTTGGCAGGCACAATCCCTGCGATGATGAGCGCACTTGAGCGGACTGCTGTTTCAGTGACGAGTGATGGGCGAACTGAGCGGGGACCAATCTTATCATCACAACCTTGGTTTAGTTCATTCATTCTGCCCTTACTATGCAAGAGATGGTGGCGCCGTTAACTCCGCCACCGAGAGGTCTATCATTAGCCAGTAAATCTACGACATGGAGTGTTATTTGGAGAATGCTCGGGATTGTAGTTCTCTTGTATGTGATAACACAAGTTGCGATATTGGTTTTATTTGGCATAATAGAAAGTGATGCCTCTTTGTCGATATGTGCTTTGATTTTCCTAGTCCCGCTATTGCTTCTATTCACTTACGTCAGGAGACCTAAACTCACTCATGTTGTAATGGCTACTCCAGACATGAACACCGGCTCTCTGCAACACATTTTACCCAATTCAAGAATGTTATTCACTCCTGTTCCAACAAGATTCTCGCATCACTTGATCAGAGACTCTCCCCCCCTAGAAATGCCACCGACCTCTACCCTGTGGGTTGTGTTCAGCATCACAGTTCTCGCTGCATTCTTTGGCCTACTACCTGTTATGTTGAGTGACGACCCAATATGGATACTGCTGGCAGTATTGGTCGGAGTTCCAGCATGGCTCTTCGGATTCTCACTTCCTGTTCATGCATGGTGGGCATTTTCCACAAGACATTTCCAATTGATGACTACAAAGCGAGACGGTGAACAAATGCTTGTAGCAGGCATGCTATCGACTATCCCTGCGATTGTAATCAACTCCTTACTGTTCCCATTACTGTTACTTATTGTAGGAATTGAATCCATGGACCCTGGAACTTTAGGGGAATTTCTGATTCTAACTATTAGCGCACCTGTTGGTGAAGAATTATGCAAAGCTGCATTTGTATTGAGCCTACACAAACTAATCGACTCTCCCAAAAGAGGATTCCAGATCGGATTTTCAGTAGGCCTCGGCTTTGCATTGCTCGAGAATTTACAATACATCATGTTCTCATTAGGAGGAGGGGAATATGCTGCAATATCATATTCAATGACCACCGTAATTCGAGGTATAGGTTCGATACCAGGGCATGCATTTTGGACAGGACTATCCGGGGTGTCAATCGGTTGGTATCTTTGCACCAAACGCGGTATTTCAAATTCCAACCAACAAGGTGATGGGACTCAGTGGGTAGTTTTCGATGGAGACACTGGCCTGTTAGTAAATACTCAACGCGAACTGACTAGTATCGGAAGAACTGTCAGGGGATGGCTGTACAAGCCTTATGACAAAGTTTGGAATCTTCCAAGGAATCCTCTAATCGGAATTCTATTAGCGATAATTGGACATGCTGCATGGAATGGAAGTAGTTGGTTAGTGTCTTGGTTATTCAGTGATACAGATTTAGTAGTACAATTCTTTGCTAATATCATGTGGGTAATTGTGATGGTCGTAGGACTATGGGTAATTGGAAGAGAGATTCTTGCTGCCGTCATGCACCTGCCTTCTTAGTATCAGTTTTGGTATCCTTTGGCATGTGCATATTATAGGGGCAAATTATAGACGGTGATTCTCGTGGGAAGTAAAGGGGCTGACTGATGATGGACATCATGCAACCAGGTTTGACCGAGGGCAATCTCTTGGTTACGTTCGGTATTGTTGGCGTCCTAGTACTCATTTCAGAAAAATACCGAGTCTTAGACAGGCTCGGAGTATATGCTGCAGCGGCTCTCGGACTTGTAGTGGGTGGATTAGGACACTGGACATGGTTGGTAATTCTTCTTGGATTTTTAGGAACATCACACAAAGCCACTAAGTGGAGATTTGATGAAAAGACTGCCAAAGGCTTGTCAGAATCCAGTGATGGGCACAGAAGTTGGGGTAATGTCGTAGCAAATGGCGGACTTCCAGGTCTTGTTGCAATCATTTCTTGGTTACTTGGAGACCACGAAAATGGCTTATGGATCTTCGCAGCATCGGTTGCTGTTGCAGCATCGGATACTTTCGCATCTGAAATTGGCTGCCTAGATGAAAGGGTAAGAATGATCACAACCATGAAAAAATGTGAACCTGGGCTGAACGGAGGTTTCTCCCCTAATGGACAGATGGCTGCTTTTGTAGGCTCTTCCATTATCGCAGTTCTAGCATTTTTATCAGACCAAGACGTCGAATTAACAATACTTGTAGCTGTTATTGGTTGGCTTGGATGTCAAGTAGATAGCGTGCTAGGTGCACTACTAGAAAACATAGGTTTGATGACTAAAGGCACAGTAAATGCTGCCGCAATTACCTCTGGAATAATTGCAATGTGGTTGTACCTAGGAAGCCCACATCTATGATGTGGTTTCTTCAACCCCGAGTGCATGGGGTATTCCATGCAGAGGAGGTGGATTGCACTTTGCGCACTATTGTGCATCTTGATTCCATCGTTTACTTCTGTAATTACAAGTGCATCTGCGGACGATGAAATATACGAAGCAGGCTTTGTTGAATGGGATATCAATAATGTCCACAGAATATACCTTAACGGCGCTGCTACAAATGGCACAGAGGTAGAATTAACTCGAGATTACCAGGCTGCATCCATGGGAAGTGTGATTATTCGATCAGGCCAAAGTGCTTCGATTCAGGGACAGATGCCTCCACTAGAAATGGGGTTCAACGGGTCATTCAACATCTCGACCTACATTGCAGCGTACACTCAAGTAGGAACTGGTTTACCTCTGTTACAATGTCGAACTAACAATCCAGTGACAATTGATACGCAAGTACAAATTGGTGATTTCTCTTATTTCGGAACAATTGTTGATAACGTCTACGAGCCATCTGCTGACGCTCATAACATGAGTACGCAAATCTCGACGGGCAACATTACTGCTAGAGAAGGCGACATTATCACCTACTCAATGTCAGCATCAACAAATTGCCCTAACAACATAAATCTCGAATGGGGAGGTTCAAATGAATTCAGTGGAGGAATAGTGATTCAGGGAGATCTGTTCTCTCCCGAAGTAGAAGTCACTGTTGATGATTCAAAGCTAGCCCACATACAGATGATTGCAACTCTACCATGGGGATTCGATGATTTAGATGAAGATTATACTTCGATGAATATCTACGGCCCTGTACAACCAGATGAAAAGAGAGTATATGACGAAGATATGCGTGCTGAAGGGTTCACTGCAACAAGTACCTACGTCGAAAGAACTGATGATATGGGAAGGCCTTCGAAAGTTTTCACTGGCCAGAATAAGTTGCCTGCAGGTGACAATGTCCTGATAATTTGTCTCAAGACAGTAGATACTCAAGTGTCCGGAATTGCTGGCAAAAACTGTGACCATGAGGGGATTATCAGATTCAATGTAGAAGATGATGATGACCCCATTGCAAGTGCATTCCTATGGCTTTCAATATCTGGTTTCGTTGCTGTAATCGCATATTTGTTTATCCTGATTAGACAGGGTATTTTACTCCCAATACCACTTATTGGGGCTTTGATTGTGATGGCAATTCTGATGATTCCTTTAGCCAGCGACATACCGGATTTAGGTGGTGAATCGATTGTCGAAGATGATGCTAGGGCCCCGTCTTTCATACTTCATCAGAATGGCAATGGCTCTTCTGTTTCTTTAGATGATTTACTAGACGGAAAAGAAGCAGTAATTATCGGCATTACATTACCAGCATCAAGTAATGCTGTAGATCAAACTAATCAAATTGAAATCGCAATTGACAGATTGGATGGCCGTGCTAGTGCGGTTCAAATCGTCACAGGAGAAAATGTACGGATGGATGATTTGGACACCATAGAAGGCATAACAAATGCTTCTTGGCCGATATTGATCGATGATGGTGAAAGTCGATTCGCCAAGAGGATGCCATTGGGAGTTTCAGATTCGATTGTTATCATAGATTCATCTGGTCATGTTACTTATTCAGTAAGTGGAACTACTAGTGCTGAAGACTTAGTTGATGCTGTCGACGAGATTGGCTTAGGCGGTCAACAATCAATTCTTTCAACTCTGGGATTATTCTGGGGTCCGGGATTAGCAATGCTACTGGTCGCACTACCCAGAAAAACATACGAAGCGCCAGAGGAGCCATTCATTCCAGGATCACTTTGGGGGAGCGTTGCACTAGCCGGAGGAGTAGGATTCCTGATGGTGAATTCAACATCGCTAATCATGTCCTTTCTCCCTGGAGATAATGATATTCGAACGTGGGTTGATCTAGCACTGATTGTTTGGTTTGTTTCTGCAGCCATTAGAGCTGCCATGAAGGGTACACCGTGGGAAATTAGATTTGTTTCAAAGCGACTACACAATCTATATTCCAAAGGATTCCGAGAATGGAGAGATATTGAAGATGTCGAGAGAGACCTTCTGATCGGATTTTGGATGGGTTGGTTCATCTGGCTTGCATACCCTGCATTGCTTTCTCAAGGAGTCGCTGCGCTAACTATGACTGGAGGAATGAATTACCTATTCGGTCCTTTCATGCTTGTGATTCATACTTTGATGGCTGGCCTACTTACACTTATCATCAGATTTGTTGCATCTTGGGGCGGCCCCGTTTCCCGTGCATTTGGCTCCTATGGATCAGGCCCGTTTTCTGAAGCATTAGGCTGGGCACTAATTCCAATTTCACTATGGGCCCTAGCAAATAGCGTAATTTACGCCACCAATATTGGAATAATTTGAGTGTTCAATATGCCAAGAGAGATTCCCAGAGGACATCTTCCATTCCCAATGCCTGAGAGGCCTCACTCATTAGTACAAGAGTGGAGAAACCTCACATTCATGCACTGGGAGGTTGAACCTGAAGCACTCAGTCCTCATATTCCAGAAGGTCTTGAAATCGACCTTTTTGAAGGCAAAGCCTTCGTGGGAACTATTCCCTTCATGATGAAGAATGTAAGACCGAGAATGCTTCCTTACTTGCCAGGGGTTTCGACATTTCCTGAGTTTAATATCCGAACATATGTAAAGAAAAACGGGAAACCTGGAGTTCTTTTCCTGACTCTCGATGCTCAAAGTAGAGTTACTTGTTGGCATGCCCCAAGATCGTATGGACTCCCATACCGTTACGCCAAATGTAGTTTGAAGGTTAGTTCAGACAACTATTCTTGGAAATCTCGAAGAACTAGTGACGGCGTAGAATTAGAGGGTGAATGCGAGATTAAGGGAGAAAGGAAGGAAGCGGAAATAAATTCACTCGAACATTTTCTTTTCGAAAGATATTCACTCTATACAGAACACAAAGGAAAATTGCACATGGCATATACATTACATGCCCCATGGTCTTTCCGAGAAGGTACTGCTAAGATAATCAAAAACACTCTAACTGAATCCTACGACTTGGGAATTGATGTTCTGAACCCGCAGTATGTTCATGCTTCGGAAGGAGTTTATGTCCAAACTTGGCCAATAGAGAAGGTGGTTACGTGAGTGAAAGAGACTTTTTGCTTCTGGATGGTGATTGTGGACTTTGTCATAGATTGGCAACTTTCATCGACAAACGACTGGCCAAAGGTCAAGATTTAGGATACAGACCAATTCTTTCAGCAGATGCTCAAGCAATGGTCGCTAATTTCCCTGAAAAGCAACAAAATGCCGACTCCGTCTACCTGCTAAGGAATGGAAAATCGTATATTCGCTCAGCTGCGGCAATAAGGTGCTTGCTTTACATGCGCTGGTATTATTCGATGTGGTTCCCGATGTTATGGATCATACCTTTTCCAATTCGCGATATCGGGTATCGGATTGTTGCTAGATATAGACACAAATTTTTCAAAAAACCAGCTACTTGTCTATTTCGAGTCGACTGATTTAGTTGGCTTGTGAAAACAATAGGCTAAGTATAATGCTTTTTTTCTTACATCTATGAAGCCACTGCTGTTAGTTACAATTCTCCTTGCTGTCGTTGCTAGTCCTGCAGTTTCTGCTCATGTTGTAAATCCAGATACCATCATCACAGTAGATAGTACAAACTTACGATTCAGTCCCTCGACTGTAACAATAGATGAAGGAGATGCTGTACGATTCTTTTGGGATGGACAAATCCTCCCACACAATGCTGTCGACGAAAACGGAACATTCGATTCAGGAGACACAAAGGCTGACGAAGATTACAGATTTGTATTCATTCAAGGACTTAATGGAACATTCGAATATTACTGCGAACCACACAGGAGCCTAGGAATGATTGGACAAATAATAGTCAATCCAGCGCCGGTTGTGATGGACAATAATACTACAGAAGAACCAGTTATTGAAGTAGAAGATGAAGAGGATTCATTCATGCCATTCCTGCCATTTCACACCATGTCAATAGCGATAATGATTGCAGCCATGGTCAGAAGGAGAGAGTCCTAAACAATTTCACTTGCCTCTAGTACCGGCCTTTTCAAGCTTACAGAGAAGTCGACTAACTTCACCCAGACCTTGATGTCATCACCTTCTCTAAGAGATAGTATCTGCTCGTCAAATGCAACTGGTACTTTGATAACACCGACATATGGACCTCCATCAATCAATCCATGAACGGATTGACCTCCACGGTAAACTGGATCGCCTAGAAGTGTTCTTTCCATTGATTTAATATTTAGATTGACTAAGTATTCGTTTTCCTGCTTGTTCATCAATTCTCTACGCTCACTAGAGAACCTTGCATTTTCCATTTCAACAATCAATTGTTCAAACTCTGTATCAATTCCGTCGGTTAGTTCGACATTTGAAGCATCATTACCATCAAGTTTCACTTCTTCTATAACATCAATATCATCAGAGACAATTGTATCTTCCTCCCAGAATTGCTCAAGGTTGGTTGGCAGTGCTTTGTAAGCCTCATCAGAACTTTCTACAGTAGTAGTTAACATACCATTTTCAACAATTTCTCCAACCCACCAAAGGCCGCCCCATTCGGATACTTCCACTGTGAATCTTGTGTCAGAAACCCATTGACCGACACCCATTATCGAGTTGTTAACTAGGAAAGTTCCGTCTAACAAAATTTCTTTCTTGTTGGAATCAGCGACTCTTATGATTCGCCCAGGACCAGAAAATGTTTCAAAGCCTGTCTCACTTTCGACTTGCTCATCTATCTCATCCATCACAGAATCAATTTCTGCTAGTTCATCTGCAGTATTGTTTTCTAGTTCAATTCCAAGATGTTCCCAGATACGGTACAAATCCTCTGTGTCTAAAGTACCATCACCATTAGTATCAAATTCCTTCATCGAGTCTGTTACTATGAATACTGGAATCGTCATTCCTGTTGCAGCAGATAGTGCACCTGCGATTTCAACAGAATCTAGTTTGCCGTCTTTGTTGAAATCGCCAATATCCATTAGCAATTCAGGAGTAAGTTTTCTTTTACGTATCTCCTTTGCAAGTTGGTCCAACACCACATTTCCAGCAACTTCTGTTGCTGTTTCTCCTTGTGAATTAGTTGGAAGGGCTGCATTGAGATTATATTTGCCTTGTTCCACGTTCTGGCGCAACTTTTCCTTGCCTTGTTCACGTAACTCTTCTGCACGCTGAATTGCTCTTGAGCGCCCAGTCTGCACAATCTTGGCTGCGCCTACTGCACCCAGACCACCTGCGGTGGCAAGTGCTCCCAATTTCAGACCTTTTTTTGCAAGTTCCGAGTTATGGAGAGCCTCTATCTTTTGAGTTTTTGAACCGCTATCAATGCCGTATGTACTTGAAATAATATCTAATTCCGAAGTTTCTAGCTCCTCTAGATTTTTACCATCACGGACTTCTTTAATGACTCTTGATAAAATCTGATTTGATTGGTCATTGTATTGTGCTGCACGCCCCTGAACTTGCTGGCCCGTACCATGTAGATCTTTTGCAGACCATTTCCACTCTCCAGAAGATGGGTCTTGTTTAAGCACCATATTACCACTAGCAACGCTTGCAGTACCACCTGCCGCCGAAATGACCCCTCCCATTATGAGGCCGCAGATTCCTAAACCGCAGCAGGATGAACCTAGCTCCTCGACTCCGAAAACAGAAGCAAATAAGCCCGTAATAATTAGGAATATACTGCCCATTTGCACTGCAGAATTGGCACTCATCCCTTCGGACATGAACCGTCGATGATTAACGACCTCAATAATCTGTGGGCGTCACGGCCATTTGGGCCTAGGCCATTCTTTTGGGTCACCGTATGTCCATGACACGGTACAAAGCGCAGTCTCTAGTTGTGAAAGATCAGTATAGCCTCTTTCAATCTGGATCCTGAAAAGCCAGTCTTTCAGGCGACCAAGTTTGATACCAGGACCTAAACCTGTTTTTGTCATCAACCAGACCCCATCTATCAAACAAACAATATCTGTTGGGTAATCTAAGGATTTCACTAAATTTGAAGTATCTGCACCAATAGCATCCATTAGACATATGTGTGTATTTACTTCCGCTCCGAGTTGGTTTCTATATATTCTTAAATCATTCTTTTCAGGGGTATTATGTAGCAAGAAATGCAATAACTTTGTTCGACCAATAATCTTGTTTGAGCATTTGAAGCGGTTCAATATTGTAGATACCTCACTCCCTTTAAGATAAGTGAAAAGCATGGCTGCCCTAGCCTCTAAATCCTCTGGTAACTTTCGTATAAAGTCAAAAATGTCTTTGGCAAAAGGATATCCGAATATTGCCGATAAAACCCCATCATCATTCATTCTTGAAAGAACAATGTGTGCATTTTTACCAACTATTATTCGTTCTAATTCGCTCCAGACACGTTCGATTGAAACAAGACCGAGCATAGCACGATTGTCAATTAGAGCCGAAGATAATTCATTATCTGGATACCAAATTCCTTTCTCTTGACGATCCATGAAACGGTATGCTCGCATTATTCGTAATCCATCCTCAGATAGTCGTTGTTTTGCTTCACCAACAGCTCTCAATTTCCCTGAATCTAAGTCCACTTTACCATTATACGGGTCATGTAATAATCCTCTAGCGTAATCATATGCCATTGAATTCATTGTAAAGTCTCTACGTGAAAGGTCTACTGAAAGGCTATTCCCCCATTCAACTGCATCTGGCCTTCTACCATCACCATAATCAGACTCAACCCTCAAAGTTGTTACTTCAAACATCGACTTCCCACTTTTGACGGTTATTGTTCCGAATCTTTCTCCTGTAGGAATGGTTTCATCAAATGATTCGATTACTTGTTTTGGAGTTGCATCAGTACAAATGTCATAATCTGTTGGGATTTTGCCGAGAATGCAATCTCTTACTGAACCTCCAACTACCCAAGCACCATATCCGCCTGCACAAAGCACGTCTAAAACATGCACTAAGTCCTCATTATGAGGAATTAAGTCTGGCATTTCTATGCCAGGTACATCGGCGGGTCGGCCCTCCTCCATGTATTGTGTCGCGCTCACCCTTTCCAAAGCATTATCCCAAATATCGACTTGGAACAGCCCATGTCATGGGAAGCAGATGATGTCACATTAGTTGCTTTAGATTGGTTGAAGCCCCATGAAGAGATCAAAACAAGGAATCGAGATAAGTTACTAGATATGACAAAAAGATGGGGAGGTTTCACCAAACCACTCCTAGTTGACTCTCAAACTGGTTCGATTCTAGATGGCCATCATCGGCATTCAGTAGCGATTTCATTGGAACTAAAACGGGTTCCAGTAATTCTAATCGATTATCTTCAAGACGATGAAATAACCGTAGATATTTGGCCAGAATGCGGATTGGATAGTATCTCTAAAGAAGATGTAATATCTATGAGTTTGAGTGAAAATTTGTATCCTGCCAAGACTAGTAAACACACTATTGCTAACCACTTGCCTCCAATTCACATACTGCTTGAAGATCTTGAAAAAGAGGAATAATCAGCGTCTTGAACGCTTGATTTCGTCCCAGATTTTATTTCCTTTACCTTCTACTTTGACCAAGTGATTTGGATCATCAATCGGAGTTACCACGACATCCATTAACACTCCCTCTCTTGCAATGGCAATCCTCGATTCAACTCCTGAACTGCCATGAATTGCAGCAGAGATTTCCTTTGAGGATTTTACCCTTAATCCATCGATTGCGACTATTTCGTCGCCAGTATGAATCGATTCTCTACAAGGAGAGCCTGTAAGGTGAGTTCTTACTTTCACGCACCCATTAGAATTACTCAAATTAATACCAAGCCATGCACCTTCTTTCTTCTTTTCAGGAACCATTTTCAATCCTAGTGATTTCATTGCAGCAGTAGTATCCGGCGCTTGACGAGTACTAACTAGAGAATCTAGCATTACTCCCAATCTCCTTCCACCTGGAAGGTTAACCAATGTTCGCTTGATATCGGCATGGGTAATTCCGGGATTGTCAGAATCAAGTTTGAACTCATGATATAGTAGAGCCATGACATCATCCATTCCGTATTCTCCTTTTGATCTCCTTCTGAGTTCGACATCTAGACAAAATATTGCCATTTCACCTTCGAGATAATATGAGATGTGCACTTCTCGACTGTATGAATTAGGTTTGTACAAATGTATCCATGCATCATGACTACTTTCTTGTAAGGACTCATGAATCATTCCATTACGGTCATTATGTCTTTTCATTTTCCTTGTCCAGTCTTTGTTCCAGTCATCTTCTGTCCAAGCTCCACTCCTAAGACAAAGGATGTCTCCTAACCATGAGGTTAGCCCTTCAAACCACCACAACAAATCGGTATGGACTTCACGCTGCAAATCATAATCGAGGAAATTGCGAGGACGGAGTTGTTTGACATTCCATTGGTGTAAGAACTCATGGCTGAATAGTGAAACTAAATCACGCCACTCATCTTCGTTCCCTTCTTGTAAACATTTGCGGGGCATCATTGATGTTTGGCTTCTGAGATGCTCCAATCCACCCCTCCCAGATTCGGTAAGATGGATCACTGTCCAGTATTCTTTCCATTCAGGAACTCCGAACAATCCATAATGTTCTTCGACAATCAATTTCATTGATTCAAGTAATCTACTTACACCTTTTTCGGGGAATGGAAGGCCACCTGAATCCCATAACTTGAGGTGCTGAGTGCGACCTTGAACTTCAAAAGAATACATTGGGTTAGCATTAGATTCCATAATTGCATCTAGCAACTCATCTCTACCTTCAGCAATCCATTCACCTTCAACGCCGTCCAATTGGATTGCTGTATGCCAATTTTCAGGTTTGTCTAAAGAGACTGTATGATTACCGTTTAATCGTTCAGAATCAATTCCTCTTGTTGGGAGCATCCAGGTATATGGTGGCATAATATGTACATGTGAGGCATCAAGATGATTAGCCCTACAGGTCATTTCAGCAGCAAGAACTTTGTAAGTAACCAATACTTTACTCGCACCACTAACACCACGAATACGTACTCCGTCAACATCTATTCGCTGGATTTCGATTTCTTCTCCATCACGAGTTGCTGAAAGATTAGTCAGGTGCTGCATTGGCTCCCTAATCAAGTAAGACCCAGGTATCCAACGAGGGAACCTAAGTTCGAGAATATTACCTGAAAATGGACCGTTTACTTCGACAGACACTCCTAGTCTTCGACTGGCACCATTTGTTGCATCGGCGTGGAAACGGAGACCTGAATTCATGAGTCCTCGCCCGACAACTCAGAGACGGAGGCTGATAGGTTGTTCGCTGCTAAACGGACTAAAGTTGAACTGTCACCACTAAGAATTGACAATTTATCTAGGTCAACATCGTTTCTTCCATCCATCTGCTCAATCAGTTTAGAACGTGTTCTAGAATTTAGTTCGGTATCTTCAATCATAGACCATCGCAATAGCGTTGATTTTGAATCATGCTTGGAACGCAGCCATCTAACAATGATTTCAGGGTTTAGTTTAGCGATGAGGTAGATTCTTTCATCAGCACCTTCAATATCATTCCTCAGAGTATCTGCAATCGCTTTACGCACTTTGGGGTTGGAATCTTTGCATGCCTTCTCCAACATATCTCCACCGGATTTAACTGCCATTGACGCAATCAGTGATCGCATGGATGAATCACTCGAAGAGAGCCCTCTCTCCAATGTTTCATCATCTAACTCTAGTCCTTCTTTTGATGCAGTAGCGATTGCTGCTCTTCTCACAGAAGAATGGGAATCGTCAATCAAATCAGAAATCAATTTCGCATCAAGTGAATTATTGGCAGCTACTATTCGGACCGAATGATGTTCATCGTTAGAAAACATCTCGTGCAAGTCATCTGCCTGTGCCAAACTTCTAGCTGCGAATGATCTTGTCAAATAATCATCACTTCCCAATAACTTTCTAGCGACTTCAGGCGCATTTACCTTTTCCAGTAATTCGCCCGCAGTGCGTGGATTATTCTCAATCAAGGGAATCAAATCCTCTGGAGAACTAGCCCATTTACGATGTGCATCCAATGACTTGTTTCTGAACCATGGGTCTTTGTCTTCAAGTAGAGTGATAAAACCCTTCAAAGCCCGACGGTCATCGGCTTCGAATAGGTGCCTAACTGCCCTTCTTCTGATTTTGACATCCTTATGTTTCAATCGAGCGATTTCAGTTTCCATACCTGCCATTATTTCACCTCAAGGAATAAAATCAGAATGACCATCTCGGTCATCAGAAGTATCTGAAGACGTATATGAAGCAATTTCAGGCTCCATCATAGATTGGATTACGGGCCAGAGTTTCACAAACCATTCACCTTTTTCCATAATCAATTGCATCATGGGATGTTCTGAAGGATCATCTAGTTCTTCAGGCGGTGGTAAATCATCAGGTAATTGCCTTAATTCTGCCACCAAGTCGTAAAGTTTGGATTTATCATCTTGCTCAATAATTCCGACATCGCACATTAACTCAACAACCTGCTCAACGAGTTCTGCCATTTCTTCAGGAGATGGAGTATTCACAATTGTATCTGCAATATCCAATGGACCGAATATCACACTTCCTAAATCTGTTTCAAACAAATCTTCACCTTGCCGTTCCATCTTCAAAAGTCGTTGAGAACTAGTAGTACCAATAGGTGCAATAGCGAAACCACCATCTTCTATATTTTCAGATAGCCACCCCGGCAAACTCAATATTTGTCCGGTCACTAAAACACGATTTAAATCGGGTAAATCAACAACCATATCTTCCTCAATTTGCTTACATGAGACTGTTGGGTATCCACGTAAATTATTAGAAATACAAGCAATTACTTCCTGTGATGGATCGATTACTGTGACTTTACCATTCTCACCTACAATGTGGGCTATCAAAGCGCTAATGTATCCGCCTTTAGCACCATAGACAACAATATGCTGGCCTTCTTCTAGTTCCAAATTATCCAATAATGTTGCAATCATATGTGGGGCAGAAATAGTCTTGACACCACCAGATGGAGTCTCTAGAAATATAACTGGTCGGTCATGATAAAAACCCTCAGAATTATGCTTTGTGAAATCTTCGATATCGACTTTCAACATTGCATTTTCAACATGATCCGGTATAGGAACACCTGAGGCTCTCAACTTCTTGATGAGTTCAGAGGTGTTCCTCATACTTACTCCTCGATGCCAGTGCCTTGTAAAGTTGCAGTTATTTTGCATTCATTCACTGTCGGGTAAATGTTCATCCTGCATATTTTTGAACATATTCTCTAATAATAATTTGAATTGATCATCTTCACTGTATTCAAGAGATTCACCGTCCGACTTAACCATTTCACTGAACAAACTGTATTCATCGGGAGTGACTTTGAAATTTGTGTAAGACCCCATCAAATCATCCATTACAATACTCTCAATTCTCGATAGGTGTTCTGCCAAAGTAGCTCTAGCAAGTTTCATCTCTTCTGCCATTTCTGAAATTCTGACCTTTTTCTTGAGATCATACCACCCCTTGTCATAAGCAAATTTAGCCAGTTTGAGTTGTTTAGAATTAAGAGGACCAGAGTCCATATTAGAAGTGATGACAAGGTTTCTTGCAGAGATTCTATCTGGTTTAGCCATTAACCTAGCCATCGCAGCCACAAGTCGTAACCTCACATTACCTCCATGCAAAACATAAGACATTCCTTCTCCATCAAGACGGCATCCAGGTGCTGCAGAAGTGCCTCCTGTTCTGGCATTAAAATTTGAAAGGGGATGCGTCAACCTAACATTCACTACGTAACTATCACCAGATTCATCAGGAGAATGAATAATATCCAATAATTCCAAGAAATAAATCGAATTTAGGTCTTCAGGGCCTTTTCCTGGCTTGAAAGTAGTTTTCATCAATATTCGTACATCACGAGGTGTTCTCTTTAGGTATGCTAAGAAGACTGCATTTGTGACGACATCTAGCAGTGGTTTGATGTCAGTATCGAATAAACGGGACCTCTTCCAGAACAGAGTTATCTCCCGCATATTTTTCCACAGTCCGAGTATGGATTTTACTTCTCCGGTAACTATCGACCTTGATTAGTTACGATTAACATACCCAAAACTGCCCCTGCAGTTGCACCAATGAATACGAGTAACGGTTGACCTGGTGCAACTGAATAGAACCCCATCGAACCTGCAACCATTAGCGGAGGACAGAGCATCATTACTCTGGTAACAATCGTAGAGCGGTCTATTTTTACTTCAGGTACGATGGTTAGTGATTTTGTCCTGCGTTGTATCCTTGACGAAGACACTTTCTCTTCTAGAATTAACAATGTCCGATCCCGTAATGATGGATCACTTTTAGAGAACCTGAATACAAGTTTACATTTCTCGGTAATTTGTAGTGCTTTTTCAATTATTATCAACGGATTTGATGCATTTGACAGGGATATCGAAACACCCATGCCTTCACCCCTAATGTGAGACAATGTCCTCCACCCACCTACGCCTTCATTGAATTCAGCGAGTAAATCACGGAGTTTCTTCACATCTTCATCGGTATTTGGAATTCCTCTTTTCCGACTCATAGCTAGCAAAGGAGTCAGAAGTAATGCACACAATACAATGGTGAGCCCCCAGAGGAAAGCCGCTAATTTGAGACCATCATTACCTAGACTCATTGCGATAGCAACTGCCAGCATGAACCCCGAATACAATCCCAACACGATCGATGCGGAGAAAGCCCTCCTGAAACCGACTTTCTCCTCCATGTGCTTCCCACTACTGTTCTAGGCAAAACATATCCGCTTAATCTTCTTGGACACAATATGGAGCGCAATGGACTCGATAACCGTAGCCGTGAGCGCAAAGTTGGTAATTGGGTAGGAGGGATTTCAACATTTATGCTGATTTCGTTTTTCTTAGTCCCAGCATACTTGCCGGCAAACAGTGTACCAGAGTTATCAGGTAGGGCGAATGCAATCGATTACTATTCTGGAGATTCATGGGGTAATTCGCAGACTCAAAATTCTAATGAAATCGGTCACAACCAAAGTGAACATGGAATTTTCGCATGGGGAGAATTAGATCCTTATGCTGCATTCATCTATGGCTTTGGAGATTTGAACTGCCACAATAAAGCTGAGCGTTCGTGGGAAATAAACGGCAATCAAATGCCTGTTTGTGTTCGAGACATAGGAATATTCTTCGGAATAGCCATAGGTGGATTCTTGTTCTCAAGAAGAGGGTTGAATCGATGGACTCTTAGAGATACATTCCTATCATTATGCCCGGACCAGTATATGGAAAGTGTATACAAAAACAATCGTAGAACACTTGCTGTAATTGCAATCGCTGCAATATTTGTAATACCGATGGCAATAGACGGATTTACCCAGTTGCTAATCAGTTCATATGAATCAAATGCATTCTTGCGCTTTGTCACAGGTACTCCTTTTGGTATATTCATAGGTGCATTCATAGCAGCATCTTTCTCAGCAAGACCAGCATTATTCTCCCTAGACCCGTCAAGAGTCATACTACCATCTGGCAGCCGTTTCCAAATACCTGAGAATGAAGAAGAGTGACTACTTTGGAGGCTCTGTAGCCCACCAAACTAACAATTCCTCATCGCTAGAAGGAACTGGACATTCTGCGTGTCCACTGGAAATCAAATGCAATCTTTCAATCACATTTTTCACCGCACGGCGTATCTGTAACGGAATCTTCTTTCCTTCCTTTTCTTGAATTACATCAGCAAGAGCATGCTTCCAATCTGTATCTGGATTAGATCTTCTCCAACTAGCGAGTGCTGACCTCAAAGGCCACATTGCCAAACACAAGCGCCCATAACCCAGTCTACTTTTGCGCAACTTGAACATCTGTGCTTCTGCAAAGGGGACATGGCTCTGTTGACGATGAATCCACCTCTCCTGCTCAAGCCATTTAATCAAGCGCTGAGTGTGTCTTTTAGTCACTGAACGAACAGGGCCTAATTGTCGGTGCAGAGTAGGAACATCTGTAGTATCTGTAAGAGATAAAGTGCCTAAGATCGCCCAAGAAGAATGTGCGATAGGACGTGCAGGTACATCACTAGATTTGGCTTTGGCCTCATCCCATTCATCCTCTGCAAGGTCCATCCATTGGGAAGGAGACATCCCATCTAGCCAATCCTCAAGCAGAGAGATATGCTGAGTGGGGGCACCAGGTAGCCTTTGTTGTGTTTGTACCCCCGTTGTCAAACTCTTTAGCAAATGACGGTCAACTTCGTCACGGCTTACGTTTAATGGCTCAGGCCTGCGATTGAAAAATGTGCTAAGAACCTGTGAAAGTTGTTTTTCTAAGTCATCTAAACCACTCTCATTTAGCACGGGACCCATCACTATCGAACGACTAAATGGTGGAGGTGTTTCGATTTCACCAGATAGTATTCCTCTGAAACCTGCACGAATCTTAGTCTGGATTTCAGTAGTTTCAAAGTATTCATGTTTCTGTCCTGCCATTCTAAGTGTGCCTGAATTAATTCTCTTCATTGCTTTCTTAGGGTCGCAATCAATCCAAATTACCAAATCAGGAATCATTGCTGCTGCATTCATTTTGGCAACCTGTTCTAATCCCAAATCACCAACTACACCTTGATACACTAGGCTTGAGTGAATATTTCTGTCAGATATAATCAAATCACCTTTGAGTAATCTTGGCCTAATCCAGGTGTGTGAGTGATCAACTCTGTCAGCAGCGAATAATCCAGCCTCTTCAAGTGGAGTATAACCTCCCTTACTTACAGCCTTGAGAGCTATTTTTCCCAATTCACTATGTCTCCGAGGTTCATGAGTCACATGTACATTAGGAAAAGCCAAACGATTGGCAAGCGCACCTAATATCCTGACGGCTTCACCTTTTCCGGAGCCATCGCCGCCCTCGACGGTAATGAGGTACATTGTCAGAATACCTCCAATTCCTTTTGATCTTCAAACTCATCTTTGTTAAGCATCAGAAGAACCATGCTTAGTAGAATCAAAGCGGGTCCGAAAATAATTAGACCTCTGCTGAAAAGTGCGACCCAGCAGAATGCTTGAGTTCTCCTGTAACGCTTTTTGCGCTTAATTTCAAACGATGCATGCACACCAACAAGTGCACACCCGATAGTGAAAAGTCCTTCGAAGGTTGCTAAAGCAACTGCATTTTCTAAAGACCAGCCTTCGGTTTCAGAACGTTCATCTTTGAGTCGTTCCCCATCTCCTTCAACCATGGTAATTGGAGAGATACCGATGGGTTCTGGTTTGAAATAAAGTATCACAGTAGTGTAGTTTTCTTTCGATACATGTAACTCGTAATCCTTCACAGCTACCGCATCGATAACATAACGACCATTGGAATCCGATAGGCTACTTTTGATGATTGAACCAGTATCTGCATCGATAAGTTCGACAGATACATTTTCGACAGGGTACCCATCTTGATCAAGAACCAAGCCGTGTAAATCAAGAGCATCATTACTTTTGAAAATTGATGAATTAAGTAAGCCAGAAGGGTTACCTTGCAAAATAAGAGTGCCAGATAGAATTCCCATTATTGCCCCGAGCATTACTAATGCTGCTGCAATTTTTCTTCTTCTATCTCCATCTGATGGAAGGAAATCCTCTAAATCTAAGAATTCTGATTCTTCTTTAGCAGGAACTTGTACAACTATTTCTTGTTCTGCCTTCCTTTCTCTTCTACGGGTTGCGATTCTGGAGTTGACCAACTTGGATTGCACTCTTTGGCGCAATGCTGCAAGCCGGTTTTCTCTGTCATCGCTGATATTTACTCCCCCGGACAAATTGGCGGAGGTCGTGCGCGGATTTCACCCCTCCCCTTCGGTATCCGCGAAAATAAGCCAAACAAGATTGCCCCAAACTAGCAAAATACATACAACCAATAGAATTCCAGTTACAATCTCATTGCCATCTTTACCTTCTTCAATCTCATCGGTTTTTTCATTTGATTCTTCTTCTATTTCCTTATCATCTGTCACAGGGTTTTCATCGAACCTTATGTCAGACCAAGCCCCTGTAATCAACCCAGATTCCAAGATGAATCCTATTTTTTGTAACGATTCAGCGCTTACTTTGTCATCGGTGTCATTGTGAGTGTGCCAATGCCCACCCAAGTATGAAGCATTTTCACCATACCGAGTATCTATAATATCGATTGCTGGAATGCCAAGCTCGTGTGCGGGTACGTGGTCGTCGTAGATTCCATCATATCTTTCGAAGTCGAAATAATCGGATGAGCCTAATCCACAGACCTCATCCAAAAATACAATTTTATTTTCAGTCCGATTCCAGAGGGTAGAATTACCGGGGTTTGTTTTTCTAATTGTCAAATTGGAGTCACCAATCATGTCTACTAAAATGAATGATTCAATAGAATCTGCTTCTTCCTGAGTGAGATTTTCGGCCCATGCTTTAGCACCTAAGATCCATCCAGATTGGTCATTATAATCGCCTTGATCTTCGCCATCTGTGAAGAATAAAGTTACCTCATGGGTCAAATTCATCGAGGGAATATGCCTAGCCAATTCAAGGAGTACTGCAACTCCGCTGGCACCATCATTTGCGCCATCAATCGGTTCATCATGACGGCTTTCATTCCAGTCTTTATCACCTGCTGCTCTCGAGTCATAATGAGCCGCTAGCATAACAGTGGATCCAGCCCCTTTGTTCCAAGTAGCGTATAGATTAGTCAAGACCATCTCATTCGAATGATGTGTAGATTCTGTGATATGCCAGCCAGATAGATTGGATTTGATAGAATCGCGCAATGCAGAACTAGCTTCAGAGCCGGGTATTCTCGGCCCCAAAGAAGTTTGAAAACTTACAGACTCATTAGCGAGGTCGCCGTCGAAGGAAAGTTGGCAGCCCGATAGCGCCACAGTACCCTCTTGCGCCCCAGAAATTGTGATGGTTGGAACGATTACAAGAAGTGCCAAAACTAGGGCAATTCCGATTCGCATTGATGATGCCACATTCGCCGACTATTAAATACCTCATTTGAACTCGGTTATTTAGAATGCAGTGTTGCGTTTCCCTGGAGTTATGATAAATGTCCGAACCGTGCTCTACTCGCGCTTACTCTCTGCTCCTTGTATTCATGCTCTCAGTACTGTCCCCGATGGTATCTGCTGATCCTGCTGAAGAGCCTGTTTTTGAGTCCGATGAGTTTGTACCAGTGTTCGCAGACATTGATGATTTCTCGCCAGTTAACGCTCACCCTTACATGATCCCAGACGGTAACCAATCGCTATACAGTGCTACAAGAATGATGAAGCAATCTTGGGTTGATGAAGGGCTTCCTGGTGTTGAAATTGCAACATCGCCACAATCACAGACCAGTGGCAGAGCATGTACGCCATACAACGAAGGCGACACTGCCACAGTGCCCACATCCGGCGGCTCCATCGATGTAAATATCGAGAAGACGACTTCAACAGCGGCGTTTATGGTACAAACAGGTAGAACATTATCGCCAACTGTTCTGAACAACTGGGCCAGCACATGGGACTCAACTGTCTACCCAACACTGATGACTTACTTTGGAAAAGACTACTTCGACGGCAGAGGAATAGCCGCTCCCGACGTAGACAACAACTGCCAGATTGAAATTGTCATCTATGCAATCGATGGCGCCTACAACATAGGCGGATACTTCTCACCTGGCATGTCCGCATCCAGAGAAGCAATATTCATCGATATTGACGATGCACCTCTGGCATGGTCCAAAGTTATCCTTGCTCACGAACTCCAACATTTGATGCACAATGCACTCGACCCTTATGAGAACTTGTGGATTGATGAGGGAGCAGCAGACATGGCTGCATTCCTTTGTTTTGGAGGGTCATCTACTCTCTACGGACACGTTAACGCTTGGACATCTGCCAGTGAAATATCGGTTAGATGGTGGAACCAAAGAATAGCTGATTACGGTGGAGGATTCATTTTCCTACTGTATTTGGCAGATCATTTAGGAGGAGGTCCAGCAATTAGGAAACTGGCTCAGGATTCATCAACTGGTGCATCGGGAATCGAAGACCTCGCAAGAAATCCAGTAGGGGCAACACCTGGAGTAATAGGACGTGACTTCATTGATATTTACACGAATTTTACTATCGCTGCCACCCTTGATAGCGATCAAGGGATCTACGGGATGTCAAATCTGTACATGACACCAGCATGTGGCTCCAGTGATTTCTGTAGAATACAACCTGCAGATACCAACAGTGATTGGGTTGGTCCTTGGTCTTCAACTGGTAACACCGTGGAGGGGTGGGGAGTTCAAGTCTTCAAATTCACACCTGGTTCTGCCGCACCTGCACCGCTAACTATGCGCTTCACAGGAGATACTCCTGGAATTGATGGAGTGATTATGAGCAGAGCATCTGCAGACGGAATATTCACTCGAACTGATATCAATTTCAACGGAGCGGTCGGTACAGCACTTGTTCCTGGTTTCGGGAACCTTACTGATGAGATATGGGCAATAACTTGGTATGCATCTAACCAAGGAGATTGTGATTACACCTCATGTGGGAGTTCTTACCCTCAAGCAGTTATCGATGTAGAAGCAGCCCGCATCACATCCCCAGCAACATTGAGCCTGAACTCGACTGTATTAGCTGACAGAGACGGAGATTCGCAGGTAGATACTGCAGAAGTCGAATTCAATGTTCTTTCGAACGCTTTCTTCGAGGATTTAGATGTAGAAATTGAAGTTCGAAATGCTTCAGGAATAGTTATTGACACAATGGGAACTAGAGTTCAAGCAGGCGGAGGAGTAGAAGTATCGACTAAATTTTGGTACACTGCAAAAACCAGTGAAGTACATACATTCCACCTGACGATGAAGGACATGCTAGGTGATGTGATTGACAATACCCAAACTGGAGCCCAATTCATGGACAATATGAAGCCGGTATCCAACGCAAGTATAGACGTATTAGAAGCTCAAACATGGGATAATGTACAATTTGTGGGGAACGGTTTCGACGCCTGGGGACTCTCTCTAGCCAACAACACTCTGCCATACTTAGACGACCCTGTTGCATATGCATGGGATTTCGACGACGGTAACACCTCTTCACTGAAGAGCCCTGTCAGACCATACCTAGAAGTTGGACAATACAATGTATCACTGAGAGTATTAGACCAAGGAGGCACATGGTCTCAATCAGATGTCAAGTCGATCAACATAACCGACATGACCCCTCCAAATCCAATAATCACTGTCAATGGACTAGTGATTGAAGATAACCTTTCAATTCTAACTGGACAAATAGTTCAATTTGGGGCTGAAAGAACAACAGATAACGTACCAATCAGCCATCTCCAATTCACCTGGGATTGGGGAGATGGAGACCTTGAGGGTGGTAAAGGAGTCTCTTCCGCATATCACTTGTGGGCTGATGGATTGACCGCAGTAACCGCTTACAACCTGACATTGACTGTTGGCGACGGAGTAAATAATGCCTCGAAAACCATTGCCATTTTCGTTAACAATCGTGCGCCCGGGCAAATTAATTCGGATGTAATAATCACTGAAACATTCACTTCTACTCTTCTACCAGATGTGTTTGAAGATGTGGACGGACAGTTAGTATCTTGGAACTGGGATTTCGATGAAGGAGTTAATCTAGACGGCGGTATTGTCGACAGAACTGATTTGTTCGTTGAAATGATGTCCGCTGAGCAGAATCCTATGGCTGCATGGTCAACACCGGGAGTGAAATACCTCAACATTACAGTTACAGATAACGATGGTGCTCCGGCTAGCGCTCAAATTATGGTGCAAGTCCTAAACCAGTTACCTGTATCGCAGTTCACTGTTCGTGACTCAGGTTCGGCAGGTAGTCCGATTATTGATTTTAGAATAGAAGATGGCCAAGTGGATGTTCCTTACACATTCGATGGCAGGTCAAGCTTCGACCCTGACGGACAGGTAGGGGACTCTAGCGACCTGACATTCAACTGGACTTTCTCAGATGGAACAACTTCTGAAGAATCCCTAGTTACCCACAACTTCTCCGCTCCGGGCGAACACTATGTGACTCTGTACGTGATAGATGAAAATGGAATGGCTAGTGAAGAAAGAACACTATCGATTAGAATTCAAAACCCTAAGCCGATTATCTCGGTTAAGATATTCGATGTTTGGTATGATGGAGATTTAGTAACATCATCTACCCCGATTGTAGAAGGTGCTTCATTCGACTACTCGCATACTTTCGATGATGATGAGAATGTGGTTACAACTCCAGACCAAATATTGTACTTCGACTCCCTAGGCACCAGAGATGGTGACAGATCTTACGAAGGAAGATTCGTACCTCTAGAATCTAACAACTCAGATTGGAATGGAATAGTAGAATATTCATGGGACTTCGGAGATGCCACCCCTATCTCTCACGAGCCAATGCCTTGGCATTCATTCGAGAGACCAGGTACCTACAAGGTAACACTCACCGTTAGGGATTCATACCTGACTGGCGATGTAGCTAGAGAAACGTTCACTGTTGTTGTAAACGAACCACCGGTCATCGGAGACTTCGACATATTGGAAACCATTTATGTTGGGGAATCAATAGTTCTAGACGCAAACATTACTGATTCGGAAGCAAGTTCTGAATATGTTATCTGGAGAGATTTGGATGTCAATGATGGATTACACACAGATAGAGATGAAAGGATTTCTTCTAACATTGTGGTCCGCTGGGAATTTGACATCGACTTCGATGAAGATGGAAATGGAGACACAGCAGATGACTGGGTATCACCATCTGGTGCAGATGGAATCAGAGTTGCTTCGAGTTGGGATGATGAAGGAATAACTGTCGTTAGAGTATCAGTATGTGACGGAATGGGCGTCTGCTTAGAAAAGGACGTAGAGCTAACAATTCTCGCACAGGAAACAGCAGATCAGAGTCTTTCCGATTTCTCTGTCCAAGACTGGCAAGATTGGTTAGTAGATGCTAGTGGCGAATCAATGGTCGTTCTAGCACTAATTGTGGCAGTATTGGTACTGGGTTGGGCAGTAATGCGTAGCCCTACCGAGGTTGAGGAAGATGCTGAGCAAGCCGCTGCAACCTACGAAGTTGATGAAGTACAATCTTACGGTGGAGTCCTAGGTATGGACCAACATACGCCTCCGCCTGCGCCAGGTATTCTTTCGAAGGATGAACGTAGAAGCGACTCTTCCGGCTATATCAGGCCACTAAGAAGAAGACGCTAAGGTAAAGGCGATTAACCCCCTTCTATACAACACCCCCCATAGGGGGGTGTAAACATGAGGTCGAAGCTTGCTGTATTTTTGATGCTAGTTTTCATAATTCCAATGATTACCCCCACAGAGTTGTCTCCGATAGGAGAAGCCTCAGCCGCATCGAATTGTGACGGTGGAGAATTTGTAAATACAAATTGGAATAAAACGGTAGAAAGGCATGCGAAGATTCCAACTGTCAAAGATGTTGATAACGAATACACTGAAGACGGCAAAAGAAGGCGAGATAACGATAAAGGGGATGATGAATCTGAAGAAGCCATTGAATACGATGGCCCAGAAGACGCCTGGATGACATATGGGATCAATAATGACCTTTCCCTACTCAGAGATGACTTTGACACTACAATGCTAATTGGTAACGACGCTGTTGGGACATTAAGAGTAAACCTTGACCATGAAAGGAGAACCACTGTTTGTGTCACTATTTTCGAATATAGCGAAAATGAAACTAATTCAGAATACATACCAGCTAATGCTGACGTTTACCTGATGACTACAACTCAATACGATCGATATACTGCTGCTTACGATGTCGACCATGGCCAATGGGGAGGCCGAGGCTATGAAGCCGAGTTAAGTGACATAGCCCCTGAATGGAGAAGTTTCAATGTAGCCGGTTGGCAAACTTTCAGGGACTCGCACCAATATGAGGATGTCAAAGAAATATCATTCTCTGTTTCGCTTGATGGGCCTGAGATTAGTAGTGGGCTATTTGGTGGAGAAACTAATCAATATTTCAACATCGTAATCGACAACACAAACAACTCACACTCGGGAGATGCATCGCCTAAATCTGCAATAAGTGCAAAGGTTTCTGTCGTCTCCGAAGAAAGGAGCACAATATTGCCCAACTGGACTGTGTCACTAGTTTGTTGCGGATTAATGATTGCGACTATTGTACTGCCAGTTCTGATGAACAAACGCTACATGGAAGCAGGACTAAGTCTAACATCAGAAAATCAGCAACTAGACAAGGGCTTGGTTCCATCATTGGAACAAACTGGACCCGATTAGTATTCCAGAAGTGTCCAGGCATCACGAAGGTCTCTTACGTTGATAAGGCCCTTGTCAGAAATGCGGAACTCGTTTCTCATTGTAGCAAATACGAGGCTTTGGTCGAGCATAGGAGCGTGAACTCTTGCCCAATCTCCGCCGCCATTAATGGCCATCAAACTATGACTCAAACCATCGCCTTTCAGCTCAACTGCAGCTTCGACTATTTGCAAAGCATCTGCAGGGTTGTGCGCTGTTCCACAGAATTTGACAATATCGCCAAATTCTTGGTTTTCCTTGACTAATGAGACGATGTCTCCCGCATCAGGAACGCCATTGATGTCGTGCTTGGAAGCAATAATCTTGCATCCGTTCTTTGTAGCAGCAGCATGCAGGGACTTGCGATCTGAATCTTCGATTGATAGTTCAAGATCAATCCAAGAAACTTTGGAACCAATGGCTTTCTCAAGAATTGAGATTCTTTCTGATTCTACACCCGGGAAGTAACCTCCCTCGGACACTGGCCTAACTGTGAAAACTACAGGAAGAGGAATTCCTTCCTTAAGAGAGGAGATTGTTGCATCAACATCTACATCAGACATTTCGCAGGTATCCCACTCATTCTCAGGTGGAAGAGAAACTTTCTCTCCTTCTTCTTCTTCAGAAATGGTAGGGTCTGGACGAACGAGATACAGGCGGTCGAATCTAACTTCAACCATATCAGCACCTGCTAAATTAGCACGTGCTGCTTCATCTGTCATCTCTTCGACAGTTATGCCATCTAGAGCAACGCACACTTTTGGGTCAGCCATGCTGTCGGCGACCTGCCCTTCTTCATTAACGGTTGCGATTAATAATCTGAACTAAAACAAGTGGTTTTTGCATAGATTTGACAAAAACCGGCTCGATTTTATTTCTCAAATCCTTCTCTTTAGACACTGGTTTTTGACTATGTTCATATACCCCCTTCGACACCCTATTGTTTGTGTACGAGGAGACTCCGGACAATCGCCAGACTGAAGCGATTTTTTTACCGTAAGCAATAGTTCGAAAACGAGTAGGAAAATAGACCGGAAATAACATAAAATAATGATATATAATCTCGTTTTTTCATTACACAGAAAACAAACAATTAGGTGAGTCGATGACAGAAGACTATAGTGCACAGAGTATACAGGTGCTAGAAGGGCTAGAAGCCGTGCGGAAAAGACCGGGAATGTATCTGGGAGACCCCCATGATGGTTCGGCACTTCACCACTGCATATGGGAAGTAGTAGACAACTCAGTAGACGAACACCTTGCAGGGCACACAAATCTGGTAGAAGTCGGACTCAACCTAGACGGCTCATTATCAGTCAGAGACTACGGCAGAGGAATACCTGTCGACGTGCACGAAGAGTTTGGCATCTCTGCTGCTGAAGTGATCATGACCAAGTTGCATGCTGGTGGAAAATTCGACAACAGCTCCTACAAGGTATCAGGGGGTTTGCACGGCGTTGGAGTTTCTGCCGTTAACGCCGTTTCAGAGTGGATGGAGGTGACCATTCACCGCAAGGGGGTAATCTACCACCAAAGGTATGAAGCGGGCGTTCCAACCGGCTCCCTCAAGGAAATAGGGACTTGTGACGACACAGGAACATCCATCGTATTCAAGCCCGACCTAGGCATATTTACCAACATAACTGAATTTGAATTCGAGCAAATCGACACCAGATTGAAAGAGACTTCATTCCTTAATGCAGGTTTGAAAATCGAGATCACAGACAACAGGTCCGAAGACCCACACGTCAGCACACACCACTACGAAGGCGGATTAAGCGAATATGTAACTCAAATCAACTCCGGTAGAGAAATATTACACTCAGAAGTAATCCACATAACTGGTGAAAAAGAAATCGAAAAAGGCGAAGTCACTGTTGAGTTGGCACTCCAGTGGTCCAATGCTTTCAGTGAATCTATTCGTTGCTACACCAACATTATCCGTAACAAAGACGGTGGAACTCACATGTCTGGACTTAGAACAGCATTGACTAGTTGTTTGAATTCTTACGCCAAGAAGCGGAATATGCTGAAAGGAGATGCACTATCCGGGGACGACGTAAGAGAAGGGCTCGCTGCCATTGTTAGCGTAAAACACCCTGACCCTTCGTTCTCATCCCAGACTAAGGATAAACTTGTGAGCAGCGAAGTGACTGGAATTGTGCAAACTGTAGTTTATGAGAAACTCGGAGACTTTTTCGAAGAAAATCCATCAGTAGCCAAGACGATTATCGAAAAGGCACTGTTGGCCTCTAAGGCGAGGAAGGCTGCTCAAAAAGCACGTGAATTAACTCGCAGAAAGGGAGTTCTTGAAGGAGGAGGCTTGCCTGGTAAGCTGGCTGACTGTCAATCCAGAGACCCAAGTGAATGTGAAGTCTACTTGGTAGAAGGTGATTCTGCGGGCGGTTCTGCTAAAACAGGAAGAGATAGAAGAATCCAGGCGATTCTGCCACTTAGAGGTAAGATCTTGAATGTTGAAAGACAGAAACACAACTTAGTCAAGGTATTCCAAAATCAAGAAATTCAAACTATGATTCGTGCATTAGGCGCAGGAGTAGGCAATAACCCAGAAGATGAAGGTTCATTTGATACTTCGAAATTAAGATACTCGAAGATTATTATTATGACTGACGCCGATATTGACGGCGCACACATTAGGACTCTCATGCTCACTTTCTTGTGGAGATTCATGCGACCTGCCATCATGGAAGGTCACGTATACATTGCACAACCTCCACTATTCCAACTATCTAAAGGAAGAGTTAGCAGATATGCATTCTCCGATGAAGAAAGGGACATGATAATTGAAGACCTCAAAGGTGACAACCCGAACGCAAAGATTGGCGTTCAGCGTTACAAAGGTCTGGGTGAAATGAACCCTGACCAGTTGTGGACAACTACAATGGATCCTGAAAAAAGAACAATGCTTAGAGTTACAGTCAAAGACGCTGAAGAATCCGATCGAATGTTTGAGATCTTGATGGGAGAAGATGTCCCTGATCGCAGAGCCTTCATCGAGCGTCACGCAAAGGAGGTGACAAACCTTGACATCTGATGAAATAGAAAACGTAGAGGAAGATGATTCCGGTACCAGTGATGCAAATTTGCTGAATCGTCCGTTGAATGAAGAGATGAAGAATTCATACATCAATTATGCAATGTCAGTAATTATTGGCAGAGCATTACCTGATGCAAGAGACGGCCTGAAACCAGTTCATAGAAGAGTTCTGTATGGTATGTATGAAGGCGGACACACCGCTGAAAAGAAATTCAGTAAATCTGCTCGTTCTGTTGGAGAAGTAATGGGTAAGTACCATCCGCACGGAGACCAGTCGATTTACGACACAATGGTGAGAATGGCACAAGAGTTCTCCCTACGTTATCCGTTAGTTGACGGACAGGGTAATTTCGGTTCAATCGATGGCGACCCTCCGGCCGCCATGAGATACACAGAGAGTCGACTCGATCGTATTGCTAAGCACATGCTAGAAGATATTGACAAGAATACTGTTGATTTCCAGCCTAACTTCGACGATTCTGAACAAGAACCAACTGTATTGCCATCTAGATTGCCAAATCTACTCCTCAATGGAAGTGACGGAATTGCAGTAGGCATGGCTACAAGAATCCCACCTCACAACTTAACTGAAGTTTCAGGTGCGGTCAGATTGCACGTCGAGACGATTCTGGAAGAAGGAGCTGGCAACCAAGGGATGCCATCTTTGTCTATAGAGCAATACATGGAGCACATCAAGGGTCCAGACTTCCCCACTGGTGCATCCATCCATGGAATCGATGGAATATACGACATGTACACTACAGGAAAGGGTAAATTCCACGTCCGCTCAAAGTGTGATGTATTAGATGATGACAAGGGCAAGAGGATTATTATCCACGAGATCCCATATCAGGTCAAAAAGGCAGACATGCTAGTACACATTGCAGATTTAGTCACTAAAGGCTCTGTAATTGGAATCAGAGACATTCGTGATGAATCTTCGAAAGAAGGTATCCGTGTTGTAATTGAAGTAAAGAACAATGCAGATCCACATGCTGTTCTAAATCAATTATTCAAGTCCAGTAGGTTACAGGAATCTTATTCGGCCAATGTAATGGGTATTCTTGATGGAAGACCAGTCCTACTAACATTACCTGTAATGCTGCACACTTATGTGGAACACAGAGAACAAGTCATCGAGAGAAGGGCAAATTTCGACCTAGGTAAAGCTGAAGCAAGAGCTCACATCTTGGAAGGTCTAGTGAAAGCACAAGACAGAATTGATGATGTAATTGCAGTAGGCAAAGGAAGTTCCAGCAGAGAACAATTTGAATCGGTATTACAAGGAAAAGAAATCTTCCCCGGAATTGCCGTATTTAGTTTCACTGAACCACAATCAAAGGCTATCGCAGAGCGCAGATTATACCAACTGAGCAGACTAGACGTTGAGAAAGTTAAGAACGAATATGACGAACTTCAAATCAAAATCACCGACTTGAATGATATAATCGCATCAAGACCTAGAAGATTAGACATTCTCCTAACTGAATTAGATGAAATGGTTGAAAGGCACGGAGATGAAAGAAGATCTATCATTGACCCAATGCCTCTTTCGATGGATAGAGAAGACTTGATTGAAGAACGTGCAATCGTAATTACTCTAACCAATGACAATTACATCAGACACTTGCCAGCGGAATCTTTCCGCATGCAAAATCGCGGAGGAAAGGGCATGAAGGGTGTGCAAACCAAGAATGAAGACTTCCCTACAACTCTGATAACTTGTTTCAGTAAAGACAGACTACTGATATTCACTAACCGTCCAGCTACTAAGAAAGACAAGGATGACAATGAAGTCCCTTACATTGAAGGAAGAGTGTATGGCCTGAAAGCTTGGGAAACTCCTCAAGGTTCCAGAACCAGCAGAGGCAGCCATATCCGTAATATTCTTGGCTTGAAGGATGATGAACATGTAGTATCAATCATACCACTCAACAAAGAATTGATTGAAGAACCATCTGGGCACTTCCTAGCATTCGCTACTAAGAAAGGTACAATCAAGAAGAGTAATCTCTCAGATTATGTCAAGATTAATCGAAATGGAAAGAAAGCGATTAACCTCGCAGCAGATGACGAACTAATCACTGTTAGAAGCGGTACTGAAGAACACAATGTTGTGATGGTATCCAACCTAGGACGAGCCTGTAGGTTCAACCTATCTTCTGTTAGAACACAAGGTCGCGTATCTAGTGGTGTCAGAGGAATTAGATTGGATGAAGGTGCTGCATTAGCCGGAATGATTCTGACTAATGATGTCAATACAAGCGTATTAACTCTGTCAATGCAAGGAATGGGTAAGAGAACTCGCCTTGGTAAAGGTGAGAAGATCTTGACCATAAGAAATGACGAGCAGCAATTCGATGAAAACGGCGAACCTAAGACTGAAATGGATGGCTACAGAGTAACCAAGCGCGGAGGTAAGGGAGTGATTACAATGAATCTGAATGACGGAGATGTGATTTCTAGAGTACACCAGGTTCCGGATTTGGATGACCAATTATTCCTGCTATCTGGAAAGGGAGTAGTAATACGAATTTCTGCTATGCAAACCAAGGAAACATCTGGACGTTCATCTAAAGGAACCCGTGTTATGGAATTGAGATCTAAGAACAAGGACAAATTCACAGACCAATTGATATTCAGTGCTAGAATGCCAGCTGAGTTAGCTGAAGAGATTCTTACAGAGAAACCAACTGAAGAAGAAAGTGCCGAAAAACCGGCACTTAATACCGAAGAAGAGTGATTCTCTTTATCCGACGGGTTCAAACGCTGACCGCCCATCTGCGGCATGAGGAGCGTAAGCACCTCGGATGGTGAAAACTATGGATGAACAGAATCTAATCTATGATTGGAACGTTGTCGATTATGAATACTCAAGAGATTCAAACAATCACCCTCATGGTGTTTGGTTTGACGATGAAACATTGAGAGACGGACTCCAGAGTCCTAGTGCTCTTAACCCATCAATAGAACAGAAAATCGAGTTATTGACCTACATGGAAAACTTGGGAATTCAGAAGGTCGATCTTGGACTCCCTGGAGCAGGCCCCTTCCACATAGAACACATAGATGCAATGCTCAACCACATTAAACAAAATGATTTTCAAATCCGCCCAGGTGCTGCGGTTAGAACACTGATGGGTGACATTGAACCCCTAGTTGAATTACAATCTAGACATGAAATGGAAATTCAAGCAAGTGCATTCCTCGGCACAAGTCCAATTAGGCAATTTACAGAAGGTTGGACGATGGAGAAGTTAGTTTCAACCATGGAGAAAGCAGTATCCTTTGCAGTAGAGAATGATGTACCTGTTATGTTTGTTACAGAAGACACAACCCGTTCAAAGCCTGAAGATGTCAAACTAATCTATCAGAGGGCTATGGATTTGGGAGTTAGAAGAATTTGCGTTTGCGACACATGTGGGCATGTGACTCCTAACGGAGTCAAGAAATTACTTTCATTCATCGATGAAGAAGTCATCAAAGATGGAGGATATCAAAGAAGAGATATCGAGGTTAACTGGCATGGGCACCAAGACAGAGGATTAGGTGTTGCAAACAATATCGCCGCAGTGGAAGCTGGCGCTGATGTAATTCACGGTACTGCACTAGGAGTTGGAGAACGTGCAGGTAATGCTCCTCTAGACCAAACACTAGTGAATTTGTCACTGATGGGCGTTATTGACAATGATCTTTCTTTGCTGAATGATTATGTCAAGAAAGCGAATGAATACATCAAGGTTCCACTTCCTAGAAACTACCCCGTATTTGGCAAAGATGCATTCGAAACAGGAACTGGCGTACACGCAAGTGCTGTTATCAAAGCGATTCGGAAAGGTGACATGTGGCTTGCTGACCGTGTATACAGTGGAGTACCTGCTGGAGATTTCGGTCTAGAACAGGTAATCAGAATTGGACACATGTCTGGCAGGTCAAATATCATCCATTGGCTTGAAAGTAAGAATATTGAAGCAACCGATGATTTGGTAGCACATCTGTTTGAAGTTGCTAAGAGTCAACCAAGAAATATGGAAGAAGAAGAAGTCGAAGATGCAGTCAAAGCATTCATGGAACAATCATGAATCTGCTTCTTCTTGTTCGGTCTCATCGGCATTGATTGGATTCCATTCTGCATCCACTGAGCCGCCAGACCATTCTCCCTTGACATCGATTTCAACCATTTCATCGCCTTCTTCTCTCCAAATCGCATCCCCTTGACTTCCATTGACGATGAGAACATTTCTATCATCAAGTTGAGTCTTAAGCAATTCTATGTGCTTGGAAATTGGCAAAAAGTGGCCGACAGGAGTTCCTGCTGTAACGAATGGGTTAGTAGCGGTACATATCATCAGACCATCCTCTGGTGCAACGATGTCCACCGATAAGCCAGGAGAACCTGGATCTGAGATTGTGGCAACTACATCTCCCTTCTCAACAACACTACCTGGGTTAACAAACATGTCCAGAAGACCACCCTCTCCTGCGCGAAGCCAAGTTGAGCCTCCCGCATTCAATCTAAACCTAGGCCGGCTAGGATTCTTTGGAATTACTTTCAATGCCCTAAGAACATTCAAGCAACCATGAACTGCAACCTTTACTGCAGTTTGGTCAAGGAGGTTCGCACCACCGCCTTCGTATGTTACTGCAGCAATATCCAATTCATTGGCCACTCTTCGTAAACTACCTTTAGGAGGCCTGCTGTCTAGAACAACTTCAATTCCAAATGCTTTAGCTAGAATGTTGGATTCCGGGTGAGATAAGTCACCTCGAATCTGAGGCATGTTTGAACGGCCCACTGCTGCACTGTGCAAGTCGATAATAACATCAGAATCAACAATCAATCTCTTCTTGACTACACTAGCAACTCTCGATGTTGTATTCCCTTTTGGATTACCGGGAAAGGCCCGATTCAAATCTCTTCCATCTGGGAAATATCGTGACTTAGATCTGTAACCTGGTAAATTTAACACCGGCACAATCCTGACTGTACCTGCCATTGTACTGGGGTTCAAAGCCCCATCCGGGCCTGTAAATATAGAAGAAAGCAGGTTTGTACAAGCACTAGGACCTGTCAATTCATCACCATGAGTGCCACCGATTATTGTTACAACTGGACCCGGTCTTGTACCGTGAAAGACTGTAACTGGTATTGGCCAAGAATCTCCCATATCGACATTCAATAGAGGTAATCTAATCGTTCTCATCTCTCCGGGCTTGATTCTTTTTCTCAAGAAACGTATTTCACCCCACTCAGATGAGCGGTCCCAATCTGTTCGCTCTTCAGATTCGTGCTCCTGAAGTGCTTTTTTGATAGCCAAGCGCCTAGTTTTAGGAAGTTCGTGAGCGACTCTAACTCGCCTCTTCTTCCCCGCCATGATGGCCCATTAATCGATGTGTCATCAAAGTGATGGATGGCAGGATAAACAAATCAACCTCCTGTGACTTGGATAACCATGGGAGAAGGAGTTCAACGACAATATGCCCCCTCGTCGATTTGCTTTGGGTGTGGACCTGCAAATACAAAGGGCCTACAGATCGATTCGTTTCGATGTAAAGAAGGACTAGAGATGCGATTCACACCATCTGAAGAACACCAGGCATTTCCGGGAATGATTAACGGAGGCATAATTGGTAGCCTTCTTGACTGCCATGGCAATTGGGCTGCAGCAATTGCATTAATGGATGCAGCAGGTGATGATGAACCACCATGCACAGTCACTGCTACTTACAGCATATCCCTCCGAAGGCCAACCCCAGCAGGCACTGAGTTACACATTCTAGCAGAGATTGATGAGTTACTAGAAGATAGAGCTAATGTCAAAATGACGTTAACCGCAGACGGTAAAGTCTGTGCTACTGGCAAAGGCCTCTTTGTTGCAGTTAAGGAAGGCCACCCTGCATATCACCGGTGGTCATGAATGGCAAAACCTGACGATGTGCAAATTGAAGATTTAGACAATCTTCGAGAATTTGTTATCGAAGTAATGCTTGCTATGGGCGTATGGAGTGAAGAGCAACTTACAAAACTCACTGCGATTGATTTAGGAGTATTAAAACGAAATGCCACACAACGTCATGGAGTCACCAGATGGAAGAGAGGAGTTAGAAAACCTAGCAAGCCAGAAGAAGTTGAAGTGATCGATTTACACCCAAGATTGTTGACTAAAGAATGGAAGCCGTATGCTGCATGGGTTATGCATCATGAATTTGTACATGCACTAGGATATATCGCTCATAATTCGACGTTCCGTTCACTGGAAAACCTTTGGCCAAGTCAAGAATCATCCACGATGGGTGCTGATTTTACCGAGATGTTACGTGGAGAAAAGGCATCATGGCTGTGGGTTTGCAATACTTGCGAAAAAGAATATCCTCGCCAAAAACCAGGCAAAGGCCGGTATCAATGCAGAATCTGTCGAACCGTTTTGATTGATGTACCCAAAAGAGCGTCACAGTGATTAGGCACATTTACCGACAGCAATTCATGCGGAGGCTTGTAGCATTCCTATTCCTCTGCATTCTTTGCAGCCCCATTTCTATGGCAGCGATTAGTTCAGAAGATGGTGGGGGAGAATTATGGTTCTCATGCAATGATGTTAATGACTGCTCGTTAACTGAATTCCACACCGGGGAAGAGAATATTCAGGGCACTGTTAACTCAGCTACTCCCTTTTCTCCTGAAACTGTATTTATCGAACTACCCATGGAGCCCGAACAAAGTCAAATTGCATTGATACCAGATATCATCGATGAATTGCAAATTGATTTACGTTACCAAGATGATGTTATTGGCATTACGAGGCCGGACCTACAAGTTACAATAATCATAGCACAGTCTACCACTGTAATAGATTTTGAAGGAGATTCAAACCCTACAGATGGTATTTCTGGACCACATTACATCGAAAATGAACCTCTGGAAAACGGAGGAGACCGTCTGCTGTGGCCTGAAGAGAAAATTAGAATCTTACTCCAATTTGAAGTCGAACGTCCAGGTAACTGGCAACTCAATTTAAGGGGCGCTTCATACATGCTTTTGGACATAATTTGGTCAGAAGATGTAGATGCAAGAAATGTAGATGAGCCATCCTCGGATGGAAGTCCAAGAGAAACCGACTTAGAAACAAATCATTACGGGGCTCTAGTTGAAGACGATAGAGACTGTTGGACCTTTGATGTAGATGATCATGAATTGCTTCGGATAACCTTTGAATGGGAGATAGTTCCATCTGAAATAGAACAGTCTCACGGTCAGCCCGACCTAATATTACCAGACAGAAGAATGGCCCCTAGTCCAGAATTGGAAACGCAAATTATCAATGGTGAAACGAGGATTACTTGGCAATGGAGGGCTTTACCTGCTGGAGAATACGACATGTGTATTGGAGGGAGGTTGAATGCATTTCAACCGTATCAATGGGCTGGAATTATCTCTTTTGAGGGACTAGGCCCTACTTCCCCCGAAGAATTTGATTACTCATCCTGGGAATGGGAAGGATTAGGCATGAAGGCTGAAGAAAACGGTGCTGAAGAATTGAATGCTGCATCTGGAATGATGGCATTGATACTCTCTATCGCAGTAATAGTTGGGTTGATTTTAGAACTTCGAGAAGATACTACATCAAAATCAATTAGATTTGGCTTATTTGTCCCAGGGGTGCTGATTCTGATATTAGGAGGAGTAATCTCGCCATTGTGGGCAATAGGTGGAGAATTACAATCATCAGATGAGATGAGCCTAGATGAATTGATTGACTCTAGGTTAGATCAATTGTGGCATGCCTCACACCCAAGTACTCCAGCATCATCTAGAGCATTGCACGTTGGAGCGACATTCGGCATGTTGGATGGAGAGTTTTTGTCAGTTCGATTAGAAGCAGATTCTGCTTGGCCTCTGGATGATGGAAGATGGCAACTCCATATTCCTGCAATATATGAGTTGGATTTTGAGTCCTTGATTTTCGCAAAAGTTGCTGAAAAGGGCACATCACAGAGGTCTGACAACAGTTTAGATCCCCATTCCCGCACTTTCATCCTTCTTGCTGCTAGGACATTGATACTGGATTTATTGATACTTGAGGCGTTGCTGGTTGTTGATAATTTACCAGATTCAAATGTAATTCATTTCAAAACAGAAATGGCCAAATCAGGCTCCTTAGGATTGATACAGGATCCCTCGTGGGGTACTAGACCGATAGACATACCAGAAGGTAGATGGAGATTGATGCAAGAGAATCTCTATCCTAATCTAATCTCTATCACTATGTTAGATGGTGTGAAGGATGATTTAGAATTCAGAGTCCAAATAAACAATAACATTGATCATAATTTGATGTATTCTACCTCTGCAATACAGCCATCATCACCGCTTCTTAATTCACAATATCTATGGATTATTGCAGGGATTTCACTTGCTGCAATAGGAATCATAGCTGAAAACAGGCGCAGAAATAACGCTAAGCGAATCCTAAATCAGATGGTATCTGAAAATATGTGGAATTGATTAATCATCTAAAGATTGTAGAATCTTTTCGATTTCATCGGTAATCTCACCGCTATCAAGGGCCTTACCAAGCTTTGTTCTCTTGGCCTTTGAAAGGCTCTTAGCAGCCTCATCGATCATCTTTCTCTCGTCGTCACTTACTTCACCATCAGCAAGAGCCGATTTTATAGCGCCTCTGACAGCCATCTTAGCAGCGTCCTCATCACTTATTCCAAGTGCTTCTTGGATAGCCTTCAATTCAGAAAGTTCTTCGTCGGTAATCACACCATCAGAATATGCATTTTCGTATTCCTTGACCAAAAATTCAGTGTATGTTTCAGGATTCAAGATTACATCTCTAATCAATCCATAGTCAACAGTTCCTTGTTTCGAACCCATATCGAGTAGAACTATCGATTTACGAACTTCTTTTATTGCCATGTCTTTTAATCCATGAGCGACCCATACCAATCCAGAGATTGTTACTGCTGCTGCAAACCATCTCATGACATTTGGGTCGACTAAATTACCAGGAGATATTAGTTGGAATACACCGATTACAGCCATAATAGAACCGCAAATCACCTCGAACCAATCGTTCAAATCAGGCTCATCATCGAAGACAGAAAGTCTCTCGTCTACCATGGTGTCGTCGGGGCTCATGTTGTTGGCACATCCACGATAGACCTTGAGGGTGTCGGCTAATCAATCGCTTACCTTTTGGACTATTGACCACCACTATGCATCATGGGTGACCCGGAACGCGCTATCTCGCAACTCGGGTTGCCGGACAATTTAGTCGACTTTGTAGAGAAACAATGGGGAATAACTACTCTGCACCCGCCACAAGCTGAAGCTATGCCTTCAATAATGGCTGGAAAGAATACGATGGTTTGCATACCAACTGCTAGCGGAAAAAGCCTTGTTGCATTCATGGGCATTGTGAATCAAATTATGACTAAAGATGTTGGTTCGCGAGGAATATACATCGTACCTCTGAAAGCGCTAGCAAGTGAAAAGATGGGTGAATTGAAGGAATTAGGTGACTATCTTGGACTCAAAATCGGCCTAGGAATTGGCGATGCTCCAAATGAGGCTAGACAGATTGACGATTGCGACATTCTAGTTTGTACGAGTGAGAAATTAGATTCTTTAATGAGGTCAAAACCTGAAATATTGCGAAGGGTTTCTGTGGTAGTAGCTGATGAATTTCATCTGGTTAATGATAGCCACAGGGGACCGACTATGGAGATTAATCTTACAAGAATACGCCACCTTCTTCCTGAGTCACAGATCATAACACTGTCTGCAACTGTTGGCAATTCACAAGATTTAGCAGATTGGTTAGACAGTAGCCTGATCGTTTCAGAATGGCGACCTGTCAGTTTAGAGTATTCGACCCTAGCAGAACTAGATTTAGAGCCCCGGGCGATGCAACAAAGTGAGTTGACCACTAGTGGAAACCTAAACCCTCCTAGGACTCTCACTGGTCCAAAAAGCCATGTTGCTTGGGCCGCACTTAGCGATGTTCATGAGCAAGGTGGACAGTTGCTTGTATTCGTTGCTGCAAGACGTTCAGCTCAATCTGAAGCAAAAAAATTAGGCATAAGAATGCATAAACATCTGACTAAATTAAATCCAGACTCACTGATTCAACTGAAGGAATTATCTGAGAAATTATCTCGTGCATCTAATTCTGCAATGGGGGATATTCTGGCGGAATGTGTGAAAGGAGGAGTAGCTTTTCACCACGCTGGATTACGCCATACGCAGAGAAGCCTGATTGAGAATGCTTTCAAAGAACGCATATTGCACTGCCTCTGCGCCACTCCGACTCTAGCAGCAGGAGTGAATTTGCCAGCGCGTAGAGTACTGATTAGAGATCTGAAAAGATACGATGATGGCATGAGCCGATTCCTACCGGTTATGGAAGTAAGACAAATGCTTGGAAGGGCGGGAAGGCCAAGATATGACCCGCTAGGAGAGGCTTGGTTAGCATGCAAGGGCGGGGACCCAAGAGAAGTTGCCGACGAAATTGCAGACAGGTACATCCATGGCCCCGTCGAAGATATTACATCCAAATTAGCGGCTGAACCTGCCTTGAGGTTTCATCTTCTTTCCTCTATTGCTACTGGTGGACTAAACACTAGGCAAAATATTGGCCAGTTCTTTTCAAGCACCTATCTTGGACATTCACAAACTCACTCATACCTGCAAGATAATCTTGACAGCATGCTAAGGTGGTTGGTGGAAAAGAGATTCATCAGAAGAACAAATATTGGAACTAACAATGAATCATGGGATGATGAAACACCCTCCTGGGTAGATGCTGCGCAGTCTGCATCTGGCGTGAAGATTTCGAGTTCTAAATCTAAAGAGCCAGTAGAGGCCACATTTGGTTTCCAACGAGCATCAAATATCACAGTTTCAACTCCAACATCACTGAATGTAGAGGCATTGGACACAGAGTATGAAGCAACCCCTATGGGAGAAAGAGTTGCTCAATTATACATCGACCCTCTTTCTGCGGATATACTAATCGACGGTTTACGCCGTGCCGTGCGTAGAATCGTCCGTGATAGTTTACCAGTAACTCACTTCAGCCTCTGCCATCTGGTTGCAGCAACACCTGATTTCATCTCATTCTGGCCTAAGTCTAGTGAACTAGAATTTGGCAGTACTTTGCGTCAAAAGGCCGCTTTAGTCGAAGATGAATTATTGATAGAAAGTCCAATTGACGAAAGAGCAATGGGTCTTGTAAAGAGTGCTTGGTGCACTGAAATGTGGTATGAAGAAGAAGACTTGAGAGATATCGAAAAGAAAATTGGTGTAACTCCAGGTGATGTTCACTCCAGAACTGATTTGATGGCTTGGTTACTTCTTGCAGGAAGAGAAGTTCTGCTAAGAGACGATGTATTCGCTGAAGAGCATCTCGGACATGTTGCACAATTAGTTGGTATGATTGAGTTAACTAGATCAAGAGTAAGAGCCGGATGTAAGGAAGATTTGTTACAACTAGTCCAAGTCAAAAATATTGGAAGAAACCGAGCACGAACACTATCCAAAATGGGAATACGCACTCCTGCGGACATGCTGGCTATGAGTTCGAAAGAATTAGATTCACTAAAATCCAAACGTGGATGGGGCCCAATATTAGTTGGAAAGATTATCGATTCTGTACGGGCTCTTTCAATTTCTGTTGAGCAGAAAAGGCCTAGAAGTGATGATGAACCACTTCCTGGGGAGCGTCAGGATTGAAACAGAGTATGCGATGCGATTGTTGTGGACGCACCTGTATTTCCTTGTAGACGTGTCACTTTGCAATCTCCTTGTGAAGACCCAAGAGCTTTGGCTATGTCTTGGATTAGTAACCGTAAATCAGACCACTGGGCTCTAATTAGTGGTTCAGCATTAGCCAGTGACATTCATGCATGGGCAGCATACAATGTCCTCATGCGAAATAAAGAACGAACGAAAATGAAATCAAATTCAATCGATGGAGAGTTCATCAGATTACTTTCAGGCACCCACCACATTGCAACAAGTTTCAATCGTGCAGGACTGTGCAAAGGCGACACTACGGCATGGCTTGTTGATTTGTCGTGCGCTGATTTAGATGCAGATTATGAAGAGCATGCTCGTAAAATGAGTTTCAAAATACTCGATGATCGACCTAATCTTACAATTTTCGATTCAATGAGAATGGGCATCTCAGTAACTGAAGATGAGAATGCAGCAATTGCCCATATTCACCTAGCAGATATACGCTAAAGTTCGTAAGTGTCAAAGAGCCCCTGCTATACCACCTGTTCATGGTAGTCAAAAGTAGGCAATCGGAATCCCATTTTTCGAGCGGTAGAATATTGGATGAAGACAAGATCACTAAAGCCCTAGACATGGCAACAAGCCTAGGTGCAGATTACGCTGAAATCAGACTCGTTAGTGAGACTACTAACACTGCATCCCTCAAAGATGGCAAACTCGAGAGGGCGATACCGGGTCAGGAAGTGGGCGTGACAATGAGAATTCTCGCTGATGGAGCATGGGGCGTTCATTCTACAAGCGATGTTGCATCGATCATAAACCAAGTTGACTCGACATTTAGACTCGCAAAAGCAGTCGCTGCTAGGCGTTCACCTTCACAGACAATTGTTGAATTAGCAGAAGTTCCAATTATCGAAGATGAAATTCACTGGAAAAGCCAGAAAGATATTCGAGAAACTGATTTAGATAAACGAATTGAAATGATGCTGGCGATAGATAATGAAGCAAAAGATGATGACAAAATAGTCTCAACAGCTACAGGTTGGTCTGATGAACACATCCACACTGAATTGATGACCAGTGAAGGTATGAACCGCATTTGGTCATTCCAAAGAAGTTTGATCAATGGAATGGTTACCGCTAGAGATGGAGAGGACGTAGTGTCCTATAGAATGCGACATGGAGGCGAAGGTGGCCTTGAGTTAATCGAGGCATGCGACCTGGGTGAAATGGGCAGGAATGCCAAAATCTCAGCACTAAGACTACTCACTGCTGAAAGGGCCCCCTCTGGGAGAATGCCTCTCGTTGCAGACAGGGACCTAACTGGAGTATACATTCATGAGGCCTTAGGCCACCCATGTGAAGCAGACTTAGTAGCGGCTGGCGACTCATGCCTAGAAGGGAGACTTGGGCAAACTATTGGTTCAGAAATATGTACAGTAGTTGATGATCCTACTCTCAGAGGAGGATACGGTTGCTATCCAATAGATGATGAAGGCGTTGACACAAGACCGAAAAACCTGATAGTGAATGGTGTTCTAACAGAATACCTCAATCACAGAGAAACAGCACATAGATTTGATCTTGAACCAAACGGAGGAGCAAGAGCACAAGATGGCCTTCACCACCCACTAGTAAGAATGTCAAATACAGTCATACAAGGTGGCTCTCACAAAGACCTTGATGAGTTAATCGAAGACATCGACTTTGGAATATATGCATGTGGAAGCAGAGGCGGACAAGTAGATACTGGCAGAGGTTCTTTTCAATTTGCAGCGCAAGAAGCGTGGATTATTGAGAATGGGTCGCTTTCTAGGCCAGTCAAGGATGTCAGCGTATCTGGCATGACACTTCAAATCCTGAAAGACGTTGATGGCCTAACCAAAGACTCTCGTCTAGCAGCTCCAGGGTTCTGCGGAAAAGGTCAAACCGTGCCTGTTGGCGATGGCGGTCCTATTATGCGTATCAAAGAAGCACTGGTGGGATGAATATGATTCCAGATGACGCAGTAGAGAGGCTTATGGAATCAGCACTATCAATCGGTGCGGAATGTGAAAAAGCAAAAATCCAGCAATGGGAGATCTATGCCAACCAAGGATACGGCCACTCAATGGAAATTGAAGCAGGTCGCATATCTATGGCCTCAGGAGGGGGAGATGGTGGTTTTGGAATCAGAATTGTTGATGATGGCCGCTATGGATACGCACACTTAGTTGATACTAGTTCAGCCAAAAGAGCGATCGAGCAGGCGCTGAGTATCGCAAAGAGATCGCCCTCGATTGAAGGATTTGAATTACCTGGCAATCAATCTGCAGCGACAGTAGGCGGCATGAAGGATAAGGCGATATTGGATATGACTCCAGAGGACCTTTTAGAACAAGGTGACCAAGTACTTACTAGAGTGTCTGAACTCGATTCCAGAGCAGTTGCCGTGGGTGGCGGCATTGGAGTAGGAGCCGGTGCAGGAGCAATTGTAACCAGTAATGGAATCGAATACGGAGGAGTATATACTTCACACGGAGTAGGTATTCATGTATCGATAGATGAAGATGATCAACTGACATCATCGTATGAAGGTGAATCATCACGAAAAATCCTAAAGGACATTACTGCAAGTGTGGACAAAGCGGTTCACTGGTCGCAAGTTACTCGAGAGAAAATACCCGGTGGAGAAACTGAAGATTGCCCGGTACTGATGACATCAGATGGTTTCTCACCACTTTTCTCTGTAGTTGTTCCTTCTGCGATAAAAGGAGAAAGACTGGCCAGAGGAGAATCATTCTGGTCGGGCAAAATGAATCAAATGGTAATTGCAGAACACTTGTCCCTTACAGATGATGGTTTGATGGAAGGTGGAATGTCATCAGGCTCAAGAGATGATGAAGGTGTACCTTGCCGGACACAGAAGATTGTTGATTCTGGCCGCCTAACAGGAGAGTTATGGTCTACTAGAGACGCTGCTAAGGCTGTAGCAGAAGGAAAGGTAGATTCAGCTGAAACCACAGGTTCAGCATCCAGAGGCGGGCACACTTCGCCGCCCTTGTGTGGATGCAATGACTTGATTCTGTCATCATCAAATAAATCACTTGACAGAGATCGCCTAATCGAAGAAATGGATAACGGATATATCGTCCACAGCGTTATGGGAGCGCATACAGCCAATCCAACTAGTGGCGACTTCTCAGTTACTACATCTACGATATTGAAGGTAGAAGCAGGAACTGTCATCGGGGCCATTTCGCAAGCAGGATTGTCAGGGAACATGGCAAAGGCGCTTAACGGCAGGGTTGTACTCGGAGATTCATCAAAACGCAAGGGTTCATACAGCACCGGCTCGATGCATGTCCCAGACGTTCTACTAATGGACGGACTGAGGATAAATCCTGCTTGAACTGTTTAGTTTCAGTTTTTTTGCGAAACTGGCAGACATCTTCATGTACCGTCTCCGATGAACATCTAAATCCACGGAGGTGAAAGGGAGTGTCAAAAGAACTCAACCAGCAAGCACGAAAGCCCGAACACCCGTCCTACGACGGGCCTGAAAACGAATTTGGACCGTCGAGGTGTTCATAATGTCAGATTACGAAGCACATGTGTCTGAAGTGATTAAGCAAGTTCCAGAAGCCGATCCTGTAAAGGTGGCTGAAGCTTTTGCTAGATACGAGAAAGACTTCTTGATACCTCCTGAAGATGCAATGAGGTCTGTTCTGCGAAGATTCCAATCGGATACAGGAGTTGTTGCACCAAGTAGTTCTCAATCCACTAATACACAGAGACAATCTGCGCCTGTCAAGAAAGTAGGTAAGTTATCTGAACTTTCTTCAGATGATCGAAACGTCGAGATTGAAGTTGAAATTGTCACCCATAACCCAAGAACTACAATGGTCCGCGGTGAAGAAAAAATTGTTCCATACGGACTACTAGAAGACCAACCATGGTCTGAAGGAGGAGATAGAACAAGATGGGAATTCAAAGACTGGGGTAACAATCCAAACATTGCTCCCGGAGCGGTTGTCAGGATGGAAGGCGTATCTGTCAACGAGTACCAAGGCAGAATGAGCATCAACATCAATCAAACCAGTAGAGTAGTAGTACTACGCGAAGGCGAAAGGACTGTCACAACCCCTGGAGAACCTGTTGAGATTAACACGATTATAAATCCAGGTAGTGTCACGATTGTTGGCAGACTATTAGCCAGCAGGAAGGACCAGATTCATCGCAAGGACGGCTCTGGCTCTATAGACATAATAAGGGGCCGGATTGCAGACGATACTGGTGCTATTGGATTCCTTTCATGGGAATCTTTTGACCATGAAATAGGATCTTTACTGAAGATTGAAAATGCTCAAGTTAAGGTATTCAGAGACACACCAGAGATTAACATTGGCACATCGACAAGAATCGAGATATTCCATGACTCTAATTTCTCATCCGCAGATGACTTAGTTGCTCGCTCTGTCAGTAAAATCGAAGATTTACGTGATGGTTCCAGAGATGTAGAGATTATCGTTGAAATCCAAAAAATGATTCGAAGAGATTTCAAAGGCAAGGACGGAGAAGACAATAGTGTATGGTCGGGCGATATTGCAGACCCTACTGGTAAGTGTCGATGTTCAATTTGGTCTGAGCCCCCGTTCGACTTTGAGGCAACACCTGTAGTTGTTAGATTACGCGGAGTTAGAGTAAGAGCATGGCAGGGAATTCCTGACATTACAATCGATGACGTTTCACAAATTGAGATTCTTGCAGCTGCACCTTGGGGTGATGATGTTGATCTTACCAACAATGTAGTCGATGTCCCATTAACAGACCTGGCAAGCGGTGCCAGCCGAGTAGGAATATCTACTACTGGCCACATAATATCGATTAGAGAGGACTCAGGTATTATCAGCCGTTGCACAGAATGCCGACGGGTACTGAGAGATGGTGAGTGCGCAACGCACGGTAAACAAGAAGGAAACTCCGATGTTAGAATGCGCATGGTTCTTGATGATGGAATGTCTACGATCTCACTGATTGTCAACAAAAATGCATCAGAATCTCTAATGAAGATGGATCAGGACAAAATTTCTTCTGAAATTAATGAAAACGGCACAATGGCATTTGTCCAAAGCCTTAGAGAATTACTTCTTGGGCGCCAACTGAAAGCATCTGGTCGGACAATAGTCGATGAACAAGGCGCAATGCTTCTATCGGACGCTGTAGAATTAGTCGAGATTGATTCTGGTTTAGTTGCCGCTGAATTAAGAGCAAAGTGGGGGGTGGTTTGATTGCAACCTGCAAAGAGAGCACGAAGGCAGCCTGCTTGGCATATGCTGGCATCGGAATTCAGTGATTCGACACTCAGCCAGCAAGGCTCTGGAGAATTCGACCCACTATTCGTCATCTCAAAGTTAGGAGCAAAAGTGAACCGCCTAGTGGTAGCTGGACTTCTAGAAAGATTAGAACCTAGAGAGACATCTAATGGAGCAACTCTATGGCAAGGCCAACTAAGAGACCCATCAGGATTGCATTATTTCTCAGTTGGAGACTATGCTCCTGAATCAATGCGAGAACTAACTGTTCAACTGGCATCAAGGGTTGATGATGGTGAAACAATAATGCTGATCATGACTGCTAAAGCACGTTATTTCCAAAATGAAGAAGGTGCGGTATATACTAGCCTTCGTCCTGAAGAAGCTGCAGTAATCACTAGGTCTAGTTACCGTGAATGGTTAGTCAAGGCATCTCAAGGATTGCTCGAGAGAATGGATGCGCATGAAAAATCATCATCACTTGAGAAGAATTTGCAATCTTTGACATCGGCAGGAATTCCAGAGAATCTTCGTGAAGGGCTTCTACTGGCTAACGAACATTACGGTGAAATTGATTTGGAAACATACCGCCTGAATATCATGCAAGCATTGGACATCGCTGAAGACCGAATGCCATCAGCGCCAGCCCCTAAAATGAAGACACCGCAGACTAGTTTGGATGTTGCAGAAGGGGAATCTTCAGAGAATAATACACAAGATGGTGCTACCGACCTAAAGCAAGTGATGCTTGATTTAATCGCAAGATTAGACCAAGGAGAAGGTGTTGATTTCGACACCCTGTTATCAAACGCTGCAGCAAGAGGACATGACAGAGATGCTGCTGAATCTAGTTTGGATGATTTGTCTGAAGAAGGCACAGTTCACGAGCCTAGATTTGGATGGTTTAAGATAACTGTTTGAGTTCTTTTACTCCAACAGGTTGAAGTTCTGTTCTCGTCCTCATCAGTTTACAGGTGAGAATGTGGCAGGAACTGATTTCTTTATCCGCCCAGCAAGTGGGACATCTAGTGCAGACTGGTTAAGGCTTCCAAATGCAGATATTAGTGTTGTAATCACAAGAAGAATTACACGAACTGTCCTCCATGGAGGAGAGGGTGATGATTTGGTAGATGAAGGTGCAGAGTCTGCAGTATACACTGTTCGTGGAGAGATGAATCATGACGAATACAAGAAGATCCTGAAAATGTTCAGAAGTGGGCAACCATACATTCACGACCCATACGAAGAAAGAGATGTCAAAACCGTTTTTGGGAAGATGGAATATGACGGCTCAAAGAATATTTATTGTTTCGAATTCATAGAAGACATACGTTGAGGTGGATTAAATGAGGTCACTTGATGAATCGAGAGAAATACTCTATGTCATCAGAACTCTAGATGTATTGATGGGCTCAGGCGTAGGTCTTGAAGCTGCAATTCATTCGATATCACAAGGCGGATATGGAATTATTTCCAAGGACTTTGCTGTATTGATGGAGAACATCAACAAAGGCAAGCCGATGGAAAGAGAACTCCGTGCACTTCTGAAGAAGGCTGAGAACGATGGTTACAAAAGAGTCATCAATACAATGTTGAACAATGTCACACAAAATACAGACATTATCGAAACATTACGTAAGCAAGGGGAAAGGATGGAAGAAACCAGAACTGAGGCCGTCAAGGAATACATCGAAGAGTTAGGCGGAGTACCTGAAACTCTACTTTCAATCGGGATGATTGGCCCTATTATTCTGTCAATATTAGGAATCGCACCACAACTTATGGAAGGCGCTGAGGAATTGTTTGGAACAATGAACCAGGGCACAATTATGACCATTGTTAACGCAGGATTGTTTTTGACGTTAGCAGGAATGGCTATGATTGGACTAAAGGCGCACACAAAGGACCCGGGGTTGTGATACAATGATCTTCGGTATTCTTGAGATGTTTAGAAATGAGCCGCTATTGTTGTTCATTATTACCCTCGGAGTTGCATGTGCAATCGGTGGAGTACCACCTATCATCGAAAGACAGCGTCGCAGATCTATTGAAAATGACCTGCCTGCACTACTGGAGGCATTGTCTGATTCACTAGGGGCCGGTTTAGGTCTACAACAAGCAATGATGGCTGAAGCAGATAGGAATAACGGGAAATTAGGTAAGTTGCTCAAGGAGACACTTGCTGAAAGCCACGCATCTTCCTTCGATTCCGCATTATCCAACTTCGCAACAAAGACTCGTTCATCCCAAGTGCAAAGGGTAATGCACCTAATATCAACTGCTATAGAACAAGATGCTCCTCTGAGAAATATCCTGGCAGACATGTCCAGAGACTATGAGAGACTTAATGATTTAATGAACAGAAGAGAATCTGATTTGATGGGAAGATCGATTCTAATCATTATGTTCGTATCAGTAGGATTACCATTCCTAATCGCTTTCATTGTCGGCCTATTCGCACCTAGAAACCAAGGTTTCCAATTAGATGACTTCAACTCTTCTTTCACTATGTTCTTCGGTGCAGCATCACTTGTTGCAATTGGAGTCAGTGGAAGAATGCTAGGTAGGATGCGTTCTGCATTATGGTGGGCACCATTATGGATGGCAGTATCAATGACCATCTATCACGTCGGAGTGCTAGTAATTGGAGGTTAAATCAATGGAAAAAATATTGGATCAGTATGGAAGAGTCACAATCTACATGGAACCTAATCATCCAGCCCCAATGTACCACGTTGATGGAGGAGTAGAGCCAAACCCCTACGGTAATCTTGCAGCATTACTTGAAGATGATAATTTGGAAGAAGTGATGTACAACGGTGGATCTCAGTGTGTCAAAGTGGCCCACAGAGACCACGGAATGTGCCGAACAAATGTCTGGGTAGATGACCAACAAGGAATCGAGATATCAAAGAATATTGCCGCATTTACATCCGTACCACTAGGTGACGGGCCAGGGATGGTTCCTATCTTTGATGGAAGATTACCAGATGGTAGCAGAGTAAACGGTACGATACCTCCAGTTTCTCCGGACGGACCAACTCTTACAATTCGTAAATTCAGAGAAGATCCCCTAACTATGATTGACCTAATCAAGTTTGGAACAGTCAATTTAAGATTGGCTGCAATGATGTGGATTTGGATTGAAGGATTGGATAGCAGACCTGCAAATTTCGTGATAGCAGGAGGCACTGGTTCTGGAAAAACAACTACATTGAATTGTCTCGGAATGTACATCCCTTGGCATAAGCGCCTACTAACCGTTGAAGATACTGCTGAATTGCAAGTTTACCACGACCACTGGTTGAGAATGGAAACACGCCGAGAGAGACCAGACGGAACTCCTGCAGTTGACATGAATGATTGTCTCAAATCAAGCCTCAGAATGAGGCCAGACAGAATTATTGTTGGAGAAGTTCGTTCGAGCGAGGCTGCAACTTTACTAACTGCAATGAATACAGGTCACGATGGTTCATTTGGTTCTCTCCACGCAAATACTGCTATGGAAACTATCACCAGAATGATTAATCCTCCAATGAATGTACCACCAATTATGCTTACAGGGCTAGATTTGATTATCATACAAGCCAGACTACACGTCAACGGTAAAACTGCAAGAAAGATTACTGAAGTTGCTGAAGTTGCAGGAATGGAAGGTGACAAACCTAGACTAAATGCCATATGGAAATACAATGCTGCCACAGATACTATCGAAGAGACTGGCATTCCATCCAAGATGAGAGAAACTATCTGCACCGCTGCGGGTATTACTCCTGCTCAATTCGAGCAATACGTTAAGCAAAGAGAACAGATTCTAGCTGATCTGATTCAAAGAGATATCAGAGACATTGAGACTGTTACTAAGGTCATCCAAAGTTTCTATGCTACTCGTTAATCGTTTGACAAATTCAAACGTGCAAGTAGTTCATCTACGCCATCAATCTTAGTTCTGAGAGAGCTTACTCTGTCTGATGCATCAGCAACAGATTCTGCCAATTCTAAATCCTCATCGATTACTTCTTCTTCATCAGAAGTACGGAATTGCTGAGCAAGTCTCTTGAGATCAGAAATTATTGAATCGACTTCTGTATCTGATACTTTGATTCCTGGAGCGATTCTTGGAATTTCAGAAGGAGATATGTGACCTAGTTCTGCACCAACAACACCCGCTGCCGCCACTACTCTTGGCCTTAGTTCTGCATTATTTACTGCATATCCTTTCTTTTCTAGGAACCTGATGACCAAAGTTTGTTCTGAGTCACCATAATTTCCGCCTGCTTTCTTTAGAACAGCCTCAACTAATTGTTCAAAACCATCGATATTACGTTCAAGACGATCTAGGGTTCTTCTTTCGTTTGGCTGCAAATGAATTGCTCCATGTTGTAGTAACCTCGCAACTCTAGTCCGTCTTGCGGTTCTAGGGTCACTAGCTGCAATCTCTTCATCCAGAGATATTTGTAAATCAAACAGAGCATGGATTCGCCCAGAAACTGATGGAAGACTCATGTCCAAATACAACTCTGTAGCCTTTTGCTCAAAAGCCATACGGGCTTTCACCATATTTCCTTCATGAGTTCTAATCAATTCAGGCAGGGCATCTCTTAGCAATTCTCTTGCTTCTTCGAAATGCCTCAATGCCTCTCTTTCTCTCCAAGAATTAGGCATCTTATGCATAGCATCTTTTTCTGCCTTTGCTGTTGCGTCTAAAGAGTAAAGTCGGGCTTTTACAAAGTCTGCTGCATTTGACTCATCGATTGGTAAACCATGTCTTCCAAGACTAGAAATGAAGGCATTTACATCCTCAGTATCATCAATGGAGCCAACCAAAAGGTAATCCCTGCAAAGAGCATCTATCTCTGCAGTTCTCCCCTCAATCTCAATCACTGATGCGGTTAATTCGACTACAGGTGCTACAGGAGCCGCCTTTGCTACTGGAGTGACAGTGATTGTTTCTGTAACGACTTGTGGAGAAATATCAATTATCTCAACTTCATCATCAATAGCTACTTCTTCCAAGATTTCAATTTCTTCAGAAATTAGGCTCACTGTAGGTTCAACATCAGGATGGACTTCAGCAACCGTGGTTACTACTGTCTCATATTCATCAGAAGGAGAAGGTACGTTGATTGCCTTAGGTTTGCCCCTAGGTCTTCGCAAACTTTTCTTGATTACTCCCCATGATCCAGATTGAGATGTCAAAACTCCAGCAACTCGCATCAATAGTGCTTGTTTTGCACCGGAGCGTGGCAAGTCTAACTTGGAACATAACTCGTGTAATTGATCTCTTGAAAGTGCATCCAACTTCTCAGGTGTTAGTTGTTTAGCGTCATGATTGAGATGTAAAAATAGGCGTTGCCTTCTCTCTCGAATCGAACCAGATTTTTTGACACCAAAAACTGCTAAAACAGCACCTAAGTCGTTATTCAAGATAGATTCAATACCGTCTGGAGAAAAATCCCACTCGTCTAAAACTAAGTCTGCAATCAATTTAGCACGTAGCACTTCAACGGAACCATTTCGAGAAAGTCCATGCTCAGCACAGATTTCCTTCAGGCGATCTAATCTAGCCTGATGAAGTTCAGAAAGAAGGGTTTGCTTGTCGTTCATTTGCATACCTACAGTGCCCCTCCACTCCTCTCCATATTTGAGGTTGCACCCCGATGAATGCAATTAGAGGGTGATTATTGAAGTGTAATTTTGCTGTCATGGCCCCTATGGGGCCTCTAGAATTGGTAAATAAGGGCAATACCTTCAAACCGTTACAACACCGAGATGATTTGAGGGAGTACATTGGGGCGCAATGAAAGGGCCGCGAAAACCACTTTGAAAGAAGCAACTGCTCTTGCGAGTGGCATAATTGACACTGTCAGACACGACCTCAGGCGCGAAGAAGTTCGTTTGGAAGAGGAAATGCGCGACAGGGTTGAAGCCGTTCAAACAATTCTAAATGAAGTTGCCAGCATTCAAGATGCCATCGTAGCAGGCGCTTCTGAAGTCAAGAGAGAGTTAGAAAAGGCTAAGAAAAAACTGGTCAAAACTGGTGACCGTGATTACATGGCCACACAAATCATTGGTTCAGCCACACGTTTGGGTGAACTTAGAAGCCTCCACCTTGATGCAGTGAATCGAATCCAAGCTGTTCTGGCTAGGCCACCATCTGCAGTTGACATTATTGAAAGGATGACCAAAGATTTGCTGAAATTATCGGGCTCTTGGGAATCATCTGCGAGAGAAATTGATGAAGCAATAGCAGATGTTGTTGATGTAAATGCACCAATTGAAATGGTCGAATTATCGAGAGAACTCAACAATAATGGATACGACTTAATCTTGGCAGGGGACGATAGAGATCCCGATAATATTGAGATTCACCGAAATAAAATTAGGTCTATGACTGGTGAAGATAATACGAATCACTCGTAATCTTCTTCCTTCAGCATAGGGGAATAGATTCGATCTTCAGATAGTCGTCCTTTGGAAACTAAATCTTCGATATAATTGTCCATTAACTCCTTCATTCTTCCACGCTTATCCGCTTCGGGTGTCTCCCTCATTACCATCAGAAGTTGATTCCAATTGAATACGAGGTTATGGGCACCAGAATGGCTTTCATCAAGAGGGAATATTCGTTCGACACTGGTCGTAACCATCCCATCTTTGCTTACTGTTTCCAAGATGATATCGATTCTAGGATCAGAGTCCTTTGGACCTTGGGCTTCTGAAGCGGAAGTGAATGTTTTCCATTCTGTTAACGGGTTTTCAAATCCTAAAGTTCTGCCTCGATTACCAACATCTGTTAGAATTGTTCTAACCTTGCGCTGCTCAACAATTAGACCAATCTTATCTAGCATATTTTCTTCAATGCTATCCAGGATTGTCATCTCTAAGCGTAGAGAAAGTGCGGCACCTGCATCAAAAACCTTTGAGAATCGGGAGATTGGGAAATCATCTCTAGTCAGAAGGATAGTGTATCCCTCTAATGGCACTGGAATAAAACGAGACCTAGTATCGTCTTGGCGCTGCATACCCAATGTATGCCTTCTTGCTCTAGATGAAAGAGAAGAGTGTAATGCCCTAGTTGTAGTGTAGCCATCGATTTGTTCATCAAGCCTCAAGCTTTCTAACCACTCGACACGTTCGAACACATCTTCTGGAGCCTCACCAAACTCTTCAGGAAGCATGACCTTGATGTCTTGTCTAGACCTAACTAATTGCCTCTTAACAATGTCACAGTCAGCGATAATAATACCCCTCTTAGGAATATATTCAGGTTTATCCTCGCCTACGAGTACTCTTGTAGGCTCCCTTCTTGGAAGAACAAGGTTAGAAGATAATCCTTTGACCCGGTTATTGTACCACCAGTTAGCAGAAACTGGAACCATATCTCCATGTCCATCAATCAGCAACTGGATTGCTGTTTCGACATGTGGAACCTGTTTTTCTATAAGATTCAGTCCGTCTGGTGAACTATCAATGAATTTCTTGGCATGCGTACTTACTCCGTCCCCAATTTCTGGGCACAAAAGGATCTCAAATCGGTCCTCTTCAGTCATCACATTTGCCTCGGCCAGCACATACCGGCGTTCTACGGGCGCCCGCCACTCGTTAAGAAGGCGACCCTTGTGGGGTACTCCATGGAGACCAATGTTGCACTTGATACTCTAGAGGGGCTACGCGACATAATCAATGCGAACTTGGAAGCTCTAATTGAAGAGCAATGTGTCATTCATGGCGAAGTTGCTGAAGTTTCCGGCCGTATACTTCTGGCAGGAGGAAAAAGACTACGCCCAATTCTTGTCCACCTTGCTTACGAGTTAGCCGGAGGACAAAATGACGACGAAATTATGCCATTGTCACTGGCTTCAGAGTTCATCCATACTGCAACATTAGTTCACGATGACATCAATGATGAAGCGTTAACAAGAAGAGGCGAGAAAACAATGCACGCTTTAGTCGGGCAAGCCAAAGCGATTATCGGAGGAGATTGGCTCTTTGTACAAGGTTTCGGACTCGGAGGGAGATACAGAAAAGAAGTCGTCGATGTGATGGCTAGTTTCTGTTCTCACTTAGCAAGTGCAGAATTTAGTCAATTAGATCACGTCCTAGACCTTTCAACATCACCTGAAGATTACTTAGAGATTGTGAAAGGGAAGACTGCAGGTCCTTTTGCAGCCGGCTGTAAGGGCGCTGCACTGGTTGCAAATGCTGGCATTGATGAATGTCAAGCATTGTTTGATTTTGGTTTGGAACTTGGAATTGCATTCCAACTAGTTGATGATTTGTTAGACATTAGAGGGGACGAAAGAATGGGCAAACCGAGAGGTGCCGATATCTACGAAGGAAAGATGACATTGCCTCTGATCCATGCTCTAACATTATTGCATGGTGAACAACGTGTAAGGCTTGCAGAAATCATTAGGAATTTTGATGATTCCCTATTCGATGAACTAATATCGCTGCTAGAAAGTGCTGAGAGTCTAAGTTACTCAGAGATTCTAATCAATAATCACCTGGAAAGAGCTCTACAGCATATTTCAACTTTTGAAGAATGTGAAGCAAAGCAACTGCTTAAACATGTATTTGAGATGGTTCAGAATCGCCACTCCTGAGGTGTTTGCTTGTCAACTTATGATCGAGATGTAATCGTTATCGGCGGAGGTCCTGCCGGAAGCACTGTTGCTCGATATGCAGCAAATGGTGGTGCTGACGTCTTGGTTATTGATGGCAGAGACCCTATTGGCACACCATTACAATGTGGTGAATTGGTACCAACCAATGATGAGATGAGGAGATTATGTCCAGATGTTCCTGACATGGACGATTTGTTTCGAACTCCAGATTCAGCAATTTCTCGTCATTCGGACAAGATGCACTTGGTTCCCCCTTCTGGAAAACCATTGAAATTTGACTTTGACGGATATGTATTGAACAGAGTAGCACATGATGAGTTTCTTGTTGATTTAGCCAAAGAGTCAGGAGCAACTTACATGGTTGACACAAGGGTTGAAAGAGTAGATGGAAACAACGTATTCTTGAAAAATGGTGGAAGCCTCTCCGCACGTATTATTGTCGATGCAGGAGGGCACAATGGCCCGATAAGGAGAGACTATTGGACCGAAAAGTCGGTCAAAATCCCTGTTAAGTTTGTGTTGATGGATGGTGACTTCGGAGAAGCAGTAGAGTTACACTTCGGTTCTATGGCTCCAGGAGGCTATGCGTGGATGTTCCCGAAACAAAGTGGAGCAAATATCGGTCTTGGAATCCAACGAAACTTTGCAAAAGGAAAAACTCTCAATCAATATACAGATGAATTCGTTTCAAAATATGATGGTGAAGTTACTTTCAATGGCGCTGGGTCTCTTCCGATGTCAGGAACAATAAAGAAATTCGTAAAAGGCAGCTACATGTTAGTTGGAGACTCTGCAGGCATGGTTCTACCTTCGAATGGAGCGGGAATTACTATTGCAATGATTGGAGGACGTATAGCGGGTGAAGTAATTTCTCAGCACTTGAAAAATGGAACTCCTCTTGAAGAATATGAGAAGATTTGGAAGAAACAAATGGGTAAAGTCATGCGCAACTCCAAGAGATCTTTCAAAGTAGGAAGCATTCTATTCAGATTACCAGATTGGATACTAAACTTGATGTTCAATCGATTAACCAAAGGAATAATTTGGAGAGCAGTGACTTGCCGAAGGATGTTCTGGGTGATTTAGTTAAGATGTACTAGATTTGGGTATATTTCACAATAATTAGGCGGTTGGTTCAAGTGGCTTGCATGCTAGGGAGCAACATGCACAGAGATGATGAGGCGGTCAGCCCGGTTATCGCAACTGTGCTACTTCTTGCCATTACCGTACTACTATCAAGCATGGTTTTCGTGATGATGGCATCGACATTAGATAATGTCGAAAAAGCAGACCCAAAAGCATCAGTCTCTGTTAGAACCCTCTCTAATGGATATCATGTAATCACCATCACCAGTATTGACCAATCATTGGACCCTGCTAAGGTTAAGTGGTCTGTAGTGAACCAAACTGGCCAGAGTGTTGTTGAACAATCTGGATTTGTAGATGATACTGATGTTTACGGTACCGTGGGCGCTAATGTTTCATTCCACGACAGAGATGCAGGATGGTCTATGACTAAAGGAGATTATTTCGTGGTTAACTGTCAGAAAATGAATTGTAATGGAGGGAACCATTACTTCCAAATTGTGGACACTGGTAGCAATACAGTGTTAGCTAAAATCAACTTACCAGCATTGGAAAGTTAACCGCCTATGAACGACATTTCGACCTTTTCTTTGTCGACAAGTCCTCTATTCTGTGAGTAGGCATCATCACGTTTTTGCCAAATAGAACGTACAGCATCTGCGATTTGTTCTTTACTTGCATCCATTCGAATCAGGGATTTCAAATCATTTCCTTTCGATGCAAACAAACAGGTGTACAATGAGCCATCTGCTGAGATTCTAGCTCGATTACAATCACCACAGAATGGTTTAGAAACACTTTCAATGAAGCCTATTTCTTGACTACCACGTAGGTATCTATTCGCTACCTCCCCTATATGGTTGGCATCAATCGGCCGTAGATTTTCAAGCATATTCCTCATCATGTCTCCCGTTATGACTTCATCCCCATTCCAAGAATTGGTTTCTCCAACATCCATGAATTCGATGTAACGGACAATAACATCACTACCAACGAATCGATCTGCGACCATTTGCACAGAGTGTTCATTGTATCCTGCTCTGATTACAGTGTTTACTTTCACGCTTAATCCTGCTTTCCGTGCAGCCTCTATTCCACGTAATACTGTCTCAGGAATCTCATCAGTATCCCCCATTGCTTGGAAAGTGTCGACATCAACTGCATCCAAAGATACAGTTACTCGGTTCAAACCGGAGTCCGCTAAATCTTGTGCGAATCTTTCTAGCAAAATTCCGTTGGTAGTCATGGCTAAATCTAGTTCCTTGGGAAGCATTTCGATAAAAGAACAGATGTCTTTTCTGAGTAAAGGTTCACCACCAGTCAATCGCACTTTCGAGAGACCAAGAGGCAATAACGACTCCACAACAGTACTCAATTCTTCATAACTAAGAATTTCTTTTTTTGCCAAGAATTCGTGCTCATCAAAATGTTCTCTTGGCATGCAATATCTACATCGCATATTGCAACGATCAGTCAGAGAGATTCGTAAGTCTCGCAACGGCCTGTTGTGAGTATCCCTGACCATGTATATCGCTGCAGAAAGACGCACTTCAATATGTGCCTTGGATGACTTCATGTTGGTGAGGCCCCTCGGGGCGACTGCAGGAGGCTATGTGATGGAAAGAAATGGCCGCCTTTCAGATAAATTCAATCTGTTAATAGAGAGAAGTTCTCTATCTGGAACACTCAAACTGCCACCATCAAAGAGTCACTCAATGCGTTGGTTAACATTAGCCAGTATGGATCCAGAGCCAACTAAAATTGGAATGTGGGAAGTTGGTGAAGATGTTCAAGCATTGATTGATTGTTTAATCAAACTTGGTCTTGAATGGGATGGCAGTATTTTCAAGGGTGGAGAATTACGTCCTCCAAATGGAATATTAGATTGTAAAAATAGTGGAACTGCTCTGAGATTTCTAATTGGGCAATCAGCGACATGTGGATTTCCAATAACCTTAGATGGAGACTCAAGCCTTCGGACAAGGAGTTCTTTACAATTATTGGAATCGTTAGATTTTGTCAAAGAACAGGGGAATGAATACCCAATTCACATAAAGGGTCCTTTCTCAAAACCGGTTGTCGAAATTGATGTATCTAACACATCACAATTCTATTCTTCACTGTTATTGATGGCTCCACGAACTAAAGGATTTGAAATATTGGCAAAAGGAAGTGCTGTGTCCCGAAAGCATTCAGAACTCACTTGGGATTTATGCAAAATTACAGGAGCACAAGTACCTGGAAAGCCTTGGATTGTTAATTGCCCCGACGTGGAAATTCCACCCGATGCATCTATGATGGCTTTTGCCAAACTGTCTGGGTTGATGACATCTAACCAACCAGATTTATCTGATTCGATTGGTCACTCTCTGGATAAAAATATGTTAAGAGATTCTAACGATTTGATTACACCGATGGCTGCATGGTTAGCCTTAGGTGAAGGTGGCACAATATCTGGTGCATCACACGCAGCACTAAAAGAGTCTAATCGTATCACTAAGACTGTAGAAATGCTTTCACAGTTCGGGATTATTTCAATACCAAACCAAGACGGAATTAAGATTGAAGGTGGGCAAAAACCATCAAAACCAAAAGAATTAGTTAGAACATTTGGAGACCATCGTATACAAATGACTGCTGTGATATTAGCATCTATTTGTGGAGGATGCGTCGAAGGCGCAAATCTGCATGAAGTTGCGTGGCCATCATACCTTCAGCAGCTGGAAGAATGCGGGCTCAAATACGAAATGGTTCAACCATGACGACCAAAATGGTGGTCGAGCGCATTCAGAGGAATTCTCATTGCAGTTGGCCTTCCATGAACACAGGCCCAAGGATTAGGAATTCTGCGCATATCATCCAACAGCCTACGCATCTGAGATAGATTCAATCTTTCATTAGCCTTTACAGCACCTCTGCAAGCATTCAGGAATGCCAAGTGATCTTTACGTTGTTCAACCGTTTCTAGAGGAGCACCATCTTCGCTCATATCAAGTAATATGTCATGCAAAAATGGCTCCAACTCACTCGCCGATAGTAGAGCAGGAGCACTAGTTATAGAATAACCACCAGCATTATTGTTAATTACAAAACCCATCTTTGAAAGGTCATCCATTCGGGCATCAAGCCTAGCTATCTGTCTTGCATCTAGATCTAATGGAACCGAACTAATCCTTTCTTGAGCCTGCCATAAACTCTCATCATTTCGAAGTCTTTCATAGCGAACCCTCTCATGCAGAGCATGTTGGTCTATCAGTAACAATTCTTCTTCAGCTTGTACTAAAATGTAAGAGTCTGCGAATTGCGCAAGAGGCTCCATAGCCGGTAAATCGTTTATGACTGGACCAAGCGGTTCTGCTTTTTCTGGATCTTCTGCATCAAAACCGGCATGGCGATGTAATTCTCTTTCACCAATAGACAGAGCAGGAGCGATCGCTTCATCTCCAGTGATAGTGGTTTGAGAGGATTCTGAAACCGAAACTGGCCTAGATTTCTCTACCTTCTTATTCTCTAGAGGTTTCTCTCCAGTTAGGGAAATTTGGGCTGTTTGTGCCCATGCAGGTTTTTGGATAGCCCTTTTTTCTTCTGTTTGAGGTGCTAGAGAAGTGATTCCAGTAATTCCTCCACTAGATTCAGGTTCGGTAGGGGTTGATTCAAGAGTATATGCAATTGCTCGCTCTAATCTTTCTAGAACTCTCCATGAATTTCTTAACCTGACTTCCCTCTTTGTCGGGTGAACATTTACGTCTACTTCATCAGCAGGCAAATCGAGAAGTAAAACTGCAACAGGATGCCTTCCTTGCATCAGTCTAGTACGATACCCTCTTCTAATGGATTGCAAGAATGGTTGAGCCGCAACGGGTCTACCGTTGATCAAAATATGGATATCATCACCCTTGCCCCGAGTAATATCTGGAGTTGAAATCCAACCAGTCCAATTCTCATCACCAGGTGCGTCATTGTCACTTGGGGGGGATGATATCTCGATCATTTTACCAGCTTGTCTGCCCAGAACATCATACAGTCTGTCTTCCATTTCATCAACAGCAGGGACTTCCAGAATCACTTTGTCATCGCTCAATAATCGAAACCCTACTTCTGGGTGACAGATGGCATGCGACACTACCACGTCGACAATCCTGCTTGTTTCAGTAGCAGGCCTTCTTTGGAAAGCCAGACGGGCTGGCTGATTTGCAAACAGTTGTGAAACTTCAATGCATGTACCTTCAGCAATTCCAGCAGGTTCTATCGCTCCTTTATCGCCATTATCCATAGCGATTTGTCGACCTTCAGTACCGCTTGGCCTGCTTGAAATTGATAGTTTACTAACCATCCCAATACTGGCTAAAGCCTCTCCTCTGAAACCTAAGGTGCCGATAGCAGCTAAATCTTCCTGAGTACTAAGTTTGCTTGTAGCATGCCGATCTAATGAAAGTGAGAGGTCTTCTTCATGAATGCCTGAACCATTATCGATTATACGCATCAAATCAAATCCTCCTCGTTCGATTTCTATGGTGATTCTCTTCGAGCCAGCATCGATAGAATTTTCAATCAACTCTTTCACAACTTGTGCCGGCCTTTCAACCACTTCGCCTGCTGCAATATGACCGATTGTACGGTCATCTAGTTGTTTGATTCGACTAGGTAAAGTCACTTTTCACCCTCCAATATTCTCAATAAATCATACAATGCATCATGAGCTTGCCTTGGGCTCATAGAATCTGGGTCAATGCTTGATAGAGATTTTTTCAAAGCGTCTGCAAGTGGATCCTTTTCGATTTTGATTTGAGGTTGCCCAACAAAACCTAGCAATGAAGACTGTCCAGCACTACGGGCTGTTGGAGCACCCTTTTCTCCGGCTTTAGCACCATGTGCTTGCTTTTCTAAGAAACCTAAGAGATCATTCGACCGTTCTACAACATGGCGTGGCAGCCCTGCTAATGCTGCAACTTGCACTCCATAAGAATCATCACAAGGTCCATCAGCCACAGTATGAAGGAACTTTAGTTCACCATCTGATTCTGCTACTTGGACGTGAACGTTTACCAATCCTTCAGATTGCCCTTCTAGACCTATCAGTTGATGATAATGAGTAGCAAATAATGTTCTAGCACCGATTCGGCCACAGATATCTTCCGTTACCGACCATGCGATAGAGAGGCCATCAAATGTCGATGTTCCTCGACCGATTTCATCCAACAAAATCAGTGACTTTGAGGATGCTCTTTTCAGAATATGAGCTACCTCCATCATTTCCATCATGAAAGTCGAACGTCCTCGACGAATATCATCTGATGCTCCAACTCTGGTGAAGATCCGGTCCACCATACCCACTTGTGCGCTGTTAGCAGGAACAAAGGAACCCACTTGAGCGAGGACGCATAGCAAAGCAGCACATCGTAGATGAGTAGACTTTCCTCCCATGTTAGGGCCGGTAATCAGTAAGAATTTGCGCTTCTTGTCAAACTTGATATCATTCGGGACAAACCCTGTTTGAACTTCTAAAACAGGATGCCTGAGAGCCTTAGCGACCAATCTGTCATCCTCGTAAATTAAAGGTCTTGTCCATGAACGAGTTCTAGCAATTTCAGCAAAGCACTGTAGCACATCGATTTGACCAACGCTGGAACTAATCATTCCGAGTGTCCTTGACTTATCTTTACACCTGTCCCTCAAATCACGGAACATATCATATTCCATAGAATTGGCTTTACTCGCTGCTGTCATCAATCGATCTTCCCATTCTACCAACTCATCGGTAACATATCGATTACCATTTGTCATCTGCTGCTTTCTCTTCCATTCATCAGGAACTTTCGAAACATGAGTTTTGGTTACTTCTATGAACCAACCGATTTGGCGATTATGCCTGACCTTTAGTGAAGGGATTTGTAACCTTGCTCTCTCTTTAGTCTCTAAATCTTTGAACCATTTGTGGCCTATTGCTGCTGCATTGCGTAATTCATCCAAATTCGAATCTATTCCTTCACGAATCAAACCACCATCTCTCAACGACAATGGTAACTCGTCATTCAGGTTTGCTTGAATATCGATGCGCATCATTTCTAGAACATCCAAATCTTTTGATAGATTAGTCAATAATTCATCATCCATCTCTTCGCAAAGTGATTTCAATCTAGGCATTCTCTCTAAAGCAAGGCCTATTGCGAGTAAGTCTCTACCGCCAGAGCGGTTGTAAGATAGCTGTGTTGCAAGCCTTTCCATATCTCTTAGGCCTCTCAAATTATCTCTAACATCATCTAATCTCCTAGATGACCTTGCTAGTGAAGCCACAGCATCTTGCCGGTTCTCAATCTCGATTTTATCAGCCAACGGTCTCAAAAGCCATTGTTTCAGTGTTCTTCGACCCATAGATGTCCTACATCTATCAATAGCGCCGATAAGGGAACCTTCTTTTTCTCCAGCAAGTGTTTGAGTCAACTCCAAATTCCGAAGAGTTGTTTGATCTAGAATCATGCTTCCTTCCGGACGCATAATCTCTATCTCTCTGACATCAACAGCATCGACGATGTGCATAGCAGCAAGGTAGTCTGCAGCCAATCCTGCAGCATCCATTGCTAATGGCGAGTCATCTAAATCGATATGACCTAAATCAGCAACGTCTAGTATGCTTTTCAGAGCATCTTGCCCCTTTCTCCTGGATGATGAGTGCTGTGATAGTGTGACTCCATCAATTTGTGAGATTACATTCCGAAGTTCTTCTCTTTCTGCATCTCGGGGCGAGAATATTATTTCACGAGGATTGCTACGAAGCAAGTCGTCAAGCAAACGGCTCCATCTCTCCTCGCCATGATGTTCTACTGTCCACACGTGACCAGTTGACGCATCTAGTATAGCAACGCCAATTCCTTCAGATTTTACGCATACTGCAGCGAGACCTGCAATTTCATCTGTGCCAATTAGACTCTCTTCATACAGAGAACCAGGAGTGTAAACTCTAGTTACGACTCTTTCGAGTAATTTTGCACCCTCTCTCAATTCCTGTTCTTGCTCCGCCACACATACTTTGTGACCAGCTTGAAGCATCTGGCGAAGGTTATCTTCCAATGCGTGCCAAGGGAATCCGGCCATTGGAATCGGCTTATCGGCTTTCTTGTCTCTACTGGTCAGAGAGATTCCTAGAACTTCTGAAGAGACCACTGCATCGCCATGGAATTGTTCATAGAAGTCTCCCATACGGAAAAAAAGTACGGAATCAGGATATTCCTCTTTGATATCCTGATACTGGTCCATCATTCCTCTCTTCGCCATCGGGACACATCCATTGCTTGCGCTAGAGTGTTGCGACCTCGGCGGGGGTAGGTAAATGATGCCCCTAATTTTCAATCAATCTTTTCGGATTGGTTGTGTATTTCAGAATACTTCTCCTTTGCGAATTGCATCGGTAACATTCCATGCCATAATCGACATTACAATGAGTGCCATCAAAATGAATCCAAGATCAAGAACTCCTCTGAGGCTGGTGAAAGAAGTTCTAGCATTGCTATCTATAGATATGGCTCCTGGCGATTCGTCATTTGTAATACCGTGAACAGAAATCATACCATCTGCGTCACAACTAATGTGAGTCACGACTAATTCCAGAGGCTCTGGTAATATTTCGACATCTATCTCACCTTCTGAAATCACTGCAACCGTAGAGGAACCAATATTTCCGAATAGCCATACGTTATCATTGAGGTCTCCAACAGAAGCGAAACTCGAAACCCCCAGTGATGTAGCTTCACCGTCCTTTATGACCACAGTATCAGAGGTGCCTGTGGCAATGAATCCATCTTCAACTTCAAAGATACCATGAATTGTTCCTTCGTCCCCCATATGAACAACATCGATTGAAGGCGCACCGATGCCATCCCAAGTTACAGACAATACCAATTCGAACATAGGAGGTGATGCGGGATTCGACCCTAGCCAATTAGCAGGTGCTTGCCATGATCCTCCAACCAGCCAACCATCCGAAGTAGGAACCATTGTCTGCAAATGCATATTTCCTTCATGTTCAGTCACCACAGGGGGTGAACTTGAAGGCTCTGTAGGCCAGATTGCAGCTAACGAATCACTAGTTCCATCCTGCACTACCATTAGTAAAGCGATGTTATTCATTGATACACTTTTAGCGGTAATATTTCCTCCAAATTGTAATGGGCACCAAATCTCTTCACAGTAAGCGTGACCTTCCTCGATAAAGAAAATACTACCTTCTATTCCCGAGCAAAAATATGTGATTTTCTCATACTGTTCCAAGCATGTGGCGTATTGGGCACTATTATCCATTTCATTATGTGAAACTCTCATTCCACTTTCAGTTTGATACATTATTGCGTCGCCTGCTGAATCGTAAATAATACCGTCAGCATTCATCTGTCCACCTTGGTGAACACCTGATAATTCATTGGACCAATCGATTAACACAGCCCCGAAAATGACTAAAATAGTAAAAGCCGCAAACGATAACCACTGATGTTCAGATTCCTCTTCAAGGAGTCTACGCCAGCCCGACATTACCCCCCCCTGTGAGTGCCCCATCCATGACCTTTCCCCTGTATCTGGATGAATAGAATACATCGGTATGGTCAAATAGGGAAGGTCAATCGCAAACTCGCACGGAGGTATCAAGCATGGCACGTAAGCCCGCAAAGATGTACCGCAGGCTCAAGGGTCCTGCATATACCAGACGCAAGTATATTGGTGGAGTTCCCAATAATAGAATCCATCAGTATTATGTCGGAAATCGCCGTGCTGCGGAGACAGGAGAGTTCCTAATGGAACTGAGCCTGATAGCTGATGAGTCCTGTCAGATCAGACACACTGCACTAGAAGCTGCTCGTGTTATCTCTAACTCTACAATCAGAAAGATTGCAGGTACACAGAACTACGCACTTCGCATCCACACCTACCCTCACCACGTTCTAAGAGAGAACAAGCAGGCAACCGGCGCTGGTGCTGACCGTGTATCTCAGGGTATGCGCTGCGCATTCGGTAAGAATGTTGGAACCGCTGCAAGAGTAAAGCGTGGACAGAGAGTTATCTCACTACAGTTTACCCCTGAAAACTACCTAGTTGCAAAGGATGCACTTCGTAAGGCCAGCATGAAGTTCCCAACTCCTTGTACCACCAAACTAATCCGTGGTCACGAGCACGTCAAAGGACTGGTTTGAGAGTATTACTTGCTTCGGCAAGTCGATGTGTTTAGCAGCATTGCTAAACTGCATAGTTTTGCTGGAACTACCGGCTGATTCATGAACATAAGGCAAGACGACTTTACTGGAGGGGATTGATTTGCGAGTTGCAGTTCTGAAAGAAGACAACTGTCAACCAAAGAAATGTATGGACGAATGTATGACATTTTGTCCACCTGTTCGTAACGGACAAGAATGTGTTGTTATGGATGAATCAACTGGGAAACCCCACATCTCTGAATCACTATGTATTGGATGTGGCATCTGTATCAACAAATGCCCGCATGATGCATTGATAATTACCCAACTACCCGCGGAATTAGAAAGCGATATGATTCATCGTTATTCTCTAAACGGATTCAGGCTATTCCGCTTACCGACTCCTTCCAAGGAATCAGTTGTTGGAATTCTGGGGCCTAATGGAATGGGAAAATCCACAGCATTCAATATATTGAGTGGTTCAATAATCCCTAATCTCGGAGACTTTGAAGCCGATGAGGTCTGGTGGGAAGATGTCATTTCCAGCCTACCCCGTGGTGAATTGAGAGATTTCCTAGTAGATGTTAGCGAATCGGACATTACAGTGGCACTAAAGCCACAATACGTCGATCATATCCCTAAAGCCGTCAAAGGAAAGGTCGGAATGCTGCTGAGCTCAGTAGATGAAAGGGGAATATACCAGGAGATGGTAGAGAAATTAGGTATTGATCACCTCCTAGATAGGGACTTAGACCAATTATCTGGTGGGGAATTACAAAGAGTTGCAATATGTGCTACTTTGTTGAAAGACGCTGATGTGTACTTCTTTGATGAACCTTCATCGTACCTAGACATTCATGAAAGGATGAGAATAGTAAAAATTATCCAAGAATTGTCAGAAACATCAAGAGTTATTGTTATCGAACACGATTTAGCGGTCCTGGATGTTCTGGCTGATTTAGTTCACATCGTGTATGGTCAGAAAGGAGCATTTGGAATATTCACTCCTGCAAGGTCGACACGCCAAGCGATAAATGCTTACTTAGATGGATTCTTGGTAGAGCAAAATGTTCGAATAAGAGACAAACCAATCAGATTCCAAACTCATACCGATCGTTCTAACGAACTCGGTAACCCCGTTGTAGAATGGGGCGGGATTGAGAAGAATTTAGGGGATTTCAATCTCAAAACTGGAGAAGGTAAGGTCCACCAAGCAGAGGTTGTAGGAGTAGTAGGCCCTAACGGGACTGGAAAGTCGACTATGGTCAAGATACTTGCAGGTGAACACGAAAATGATGCAGGTTGGGTTACCGCAGATGCAACTATCTCTTACAAACCACAACACATTGATACCGACATGGATTGTACTGTTCAAACATGGTTGGACGCAGAAGTCGGACCTAGATGGAGAGGTGGCGAATACAATGTTACTGTAATTAGAGCTCTAGGTGTTGATGAATTACTTGCAAAACAAGTTAACAACCTGTCAGGAGGAGAGGCTCAGGCTGTTGCAATTGCGATATGCCTTGGAAAAGAGGCCGATTTGTATCTTCTAGACGAACCAAGTGCTCACCTAGATGCGAACGCTCGTATGGAGACTGCGAAAGCGATTCGAAGAACTATGGAAGCGAATGAAAAAGCTGCATTTGTGATTGATCACGATGTATATTTCATCGACATCGTATCGGATTCATTACTTGTTTTCGAAGGAGAAGGAGGCAAGCACGGGATGGCTGAAGGTCCTTTCAAACTTAGAAAGGGAATGAATAGATTCCTTAAGGGAGTGGATGTCACCTTTAGAAGAGACCACGATTCAAAACGTCCTAGGATAAACAAAAATGCTAGTCGTAAGGATAGAGAACAGAGGAGTAAAGGCGACTACTACTCATTTGACTCATGAGGAGGAAACATGCCAGCACAGGTTCCCCCAGAAGCGCAATCCATCGGTAGGGCTAGAGGGAGATTGTCCGCATCGTCACTCACAACGTTTCTGCGTTGCGAAAAACAGTGGTTTCTAAATTATAAAATTGGACTAAGAGGCCCACTATCTCCCCATCAAGTAATGGGAATAGAAGTTGAGGATGCTTTCTGCGCCATCATTATGCATAGAGCACCTCCAGTTAATTCGCTTGAGGAATTACGAGAATGGTTGTTCAGTTTGGTACCAAAACATGCCCAAGAGGCACTAGACAATGGGAAGAAAGTGTTCGATGATGCTATGTGGTCAGAAGGTGATTTCGATGATTACTTCAATCTTGAACTAGTATCCAGTATGCTCGAAAATGGCATATCATTACAACTTGAAGAAGTTCAAGCATGCTTCAAAGCGGGTGGTGGAGTAAATGATTTCACAATACCTGCGCCTTGTTGGGATTTGCCCCCTCACTTTACACAGCCTGAGAAATCAAACAGTATGATTTCATGGAAAAATGAACCTCATATATTTGCAGATAATTTCACTTGGCAAGATGCTTGGGAAATTGCAAGGCCTTGGGTTAAAGATCCTAGAAACCCAGAACCTCAAAGGATGTACCACAACGATAGGTGGGCAGCAGGGGAATGTGATTTAGTCCTCAGATGGGATGGTAGAGTCAGAATTGTCGACATCAAAATGGGTGATGGAGGAGGCAAATTTGCATCTAGTCTTGATTCACAATTGAACTTCTATGCATGGCTATGGAACGAAACTCACGATTCGGTTTGCGAGGGTTTGGAAGGATGGTACCTGACTAATGGAATGCGCAAAGTTGTGGAAGTAGAACCCCTTACTACCGAGCAATACAGAGAAGTTCATGACAATATGAAATCATGGGATTGCGACAACAAACTACCACTTGAATCACCATGTGATGGACAGGCAGGGGGCTGCCATTGGTGTTCAGTTTCCGAGGTACCATATCAAGCCCCTGAAATCACTATGCCGTGTGAACCATTGTCATCAATACCCTCAAGAGTCAATGTAAAAGGAAAATTGCAAGGGGCTTGGGGGCCACTGCCTAATCACTATGGTGAACTTGTTCTGGGAGCAATGATTCAAGCAGGAGACAAGATGGTAACTCTCGAAGAAAGCCAACCTGGGTCCTTTCCTACAATGCATGATTCACCGCAAAATGAAGTGTACATAACTGGAGCATTACCCGGCGTTTGGAGAAGGCAACCTCGTCTATATTTAGATTCACTGAGCGCTATTGTTCAGGAAACTGATGCTGATTTAACCCGCATGGGGATGCTGAGGACTAAGGCTAATGTTGAGGGTGTAGTACTTTCGTGTTCTAAAAGAGACGGGAAGCGTGCTGACGGAAGACCTTGGTCTATGATGTCATTCCATATTTGGGACGGAGAGAGGGTTGCAGAAGTTGTTGCATTTGGCTCTGCAATAAATGGGACTATGCTTTCCATTAGGCCCGGCATGGTAGTCAAACTAACCTCAGTAGAATTGGGATGGAGAGAGGGATTGGTACAACTGCGAATCGATTCCAGAACAACTAGAGCAGAGATCAAATCGAAGCCTTGAATAGACTTGGTGTGTGCTTACTATGACATGCCAGTGCATAGTGCAGATCCGCTGACCGATAATGTCGGACCTTTCAACAGATTGTCAGCCTCGCAGGCTAACACTTGGGATGATTGCCCTAGGCTTTGGTGGTATCAAAACAAGATGCGTTTGAAGTTCCCGCAAACACCTCCGTTATTTCTAGGTAGAGCGGTGGAAGAATGTGTATGCCGAGTATTGATGGAATCGCCAGGATTGGTATTTGCTGCAGCTCCAACCGATGTCTTATCAAATGGTGCAGACCAATTATTGCCTTTATTCGATGATGAGTTGCCAGATGATTTCCTATCTTGGTGTGAATCTAGAGTTGATGCACACTGGCCGGCAATTCGAGATGAAATGCATACTGCTTGGAGTAAAGACGCTCGGAAGGCAGGAAATTGGCACGATTACTCGATGGAAGCGTACCGCGACATGTGTGTTAACGCACTGAAGATGCATATGGGCGAAGTAGATGAGTGCATGAACACTATCTCTGAGCAAGAACTCGATGACTGGCGCAAAGGCATACGTCTAGAAATCCCGGCACCAGATGGAAGGGAGAAAGAAGGCCCAAATCCAATTGCAAGAGAGGGAGATTGTAAGTTAGTTGAAGCTTGGGAAATTGCAAGGCCATGGTTCGTTGACCCCAACGCACCACCATTTTCACTCAATGTAATTCATCCGGAACATTGGTTCCAGGGAGAGTATGATTTGGTCTACCGGCACGGTGGTCGAATCAGAATAATAGATCTGAAAGCGAGTAGAGGCGGCGGTGATAGAAGTGGGAACTATGTCGAACAATTACGTATCTATGCTATGCTTTGGTCAATAACTCATGGCGGTCAAATACCTGATGCCCTAGAAGTATGGTACCTAGGAGTTAATGTTCGAAAAACTATCGATGTCCCAACGGCAGAAGAAATTACTTCTATGGAAAATAAGTTGAATGATTTGTGGCATGAAATAAAAGAATCAGATGTTACTGTAGATGATTGCCCAACAATACCTAGGCCTCTAAGAGGTTTTTCTGAAGGTGGAGTCAAAATAGAAGACCCAGAAGATTCTCGTTGCTTAACCTGTGACTGGTCAGGATTGTGTCCTAATGGGTCAGGAGATGATGACCTCCCTGATGGTGGACAGCACCAACCTGCAGGGGATATCAAAGTCTATGACTTAACTGCATTTGGGGATTTGAAGCCACGAATCAATATCTTCTGTGAAGTTTTTAGTGCTACAAAGATTCCAGATAAAGCCCCGAACTTGACTATTGAACAAGATGGTGGTTTCGCATTTGTAAGAATCGTTGCAGAAGAAAGTGAAGGGGTGCTTACTTACCCTGAAGATGTCGAAAAAGGAGATACTGTCCGCCTAATAGGAGTTGTACCTTCTACTAATTGGAAAGGAGAATTACAACTTAAAGTAGATCCCCATGCAAGAATAGAAAAGGCACCAGAGGCCGAAGATGGAGATATTGGATTATTTGATTTCCAAGCAAGGTGGAATGTGGCAGGAAGAGTTGCCTATACTACTTACAAATCTGGAGTAGGAAAGAATGGGAAACCTTGGACAAGAAAAGGAATTGTACTTCTTGACAACAGTGGAAGAATTGCTGTTGAAGGTTGGGACAATTCCTGGCCAAGCATATTCAATACGCTGAAACAAGGAGATGAAATTGCTGTGCTAAACGTTTCATTAGATGCTTGGGCAATCGATGTCAAAGCAAATCTAGAGAAAGGTAGCACTCTACATGTATTATCTAGAGCAGATGAAAATTAGAAAAATCGGGTAAGATATTATTAACGATTAGTAGTAGTCCAAACTATGGTTAAAGACGATTTATCATCCCTTACAGTTCCCCAACTTAAAGAGAAGTTGAAATCTGAAGGATTGCCAATAAGTGGTAAAAAGGCAGAATTGATTTCTAGATTAAGTGCTAATTATGGGTCTAATAGTTCAGCATCTAAAACTAGCAAACCTAAGGCTGTAGCTAAGGCTGCACCTGCAAAAAAATCAGGCACGGAAGGAGATTTACCATTTTTCCAATCGATTGCTGCTAACGGTATTGCCTCAGTCGAAATTGATAAATGGGAAGCAGGAAAATATGGAATGGCTACAATAATTTTCTTCATCATGATAAGTGCACTTGGCTCAGATACCTGGTACTCTGGATCGTATAGTTTCGAATATGACGATGAATTTTTGGGAGAGTCTTTTTCTGGAACTGAGTCTAACGAGATAAATTACGGACTTGGCGAATTAAAGTATAAGCAAAAAATTACTGGTGACATGAGTTTCTCACAAACTACGACAATAGAATATTCAGAAGACATTTGCGAGATTGCGGAAGATTTACAGTGCGGTAAAATGTCTACTGCAGGTACTATAATCCAAATCACATTTTGGTTATCTCTACTAATTATCACGTCATTATTGATTATTGCAGTAGCTCGAGGTTTCGGCCAGTTACAAACTGGAGCGGTAGATGAGAACTACTCAAAAATACAATTCTGGGGATGGAATGCTTGTGTTGCACTAC
>Ga0233444_10000251_pt1 | contig 75079 bp, 69 predicted proteins | sample SI_124_October20_6_FD_182792 | JGI IMG/M metagenome (GOLD analysis project Ga0233444, IMG submission 182792) | Seawater microbial communities from Saanich Inlet, British Columbia, Canada - SI_124_October2016_10_MG | ecosystem: Environmental > Aquatic > Marine > Inlet | place: Canada: British... | reverse complement strand
AGACCTTATTATAATGATATGATTAAATATATTATTGAGTAACTTCCTATGACTAATGATTCTATTGTTTTAATTGTTCAAATCATTGCAGCTATGGGAGTTGTTGTTTCAGTTGTTTATCTTGCAATTCAAATTCATCAACAAAATCAAATTACAAAAGCTCAATTTGGCCATTCTCTAACTCAAAGGCAGTATGATAGGTACTTTGCTTCCTCAAAAGACGGTGAGTTTAGTGCTTTCTTGTCTAAAGATTGGTCTGGAGATTTGAGCGATGAGGAAAGAGTTAGAGTCTCAATGTTCTTAATTACAACTTTGGTTGATATTTTTGACGTTTATGAAAAGGTTCAGGACAATTTTGTTAATAATAAACATCTAGAAACGCGAATGAACGCATTGAAGCTAGGTACATTTAAAACTCCTTTAGCAAGGACTGTTTGGGATTTCTGGAAAATAACTAGAGATCAAGAGTTTATAGAATGGTTTGAAAGAGAGATTTATGGTGAAGGTAGTGAACTTGACTATAAAAGATCTGAGACAGACTATACAGGTTTTTCTAAAAGTATAAGGTAATTAAACTCATCTACTGTGCAAATTTATAGTTTTACTCCAACAAATAGCTTAGTTAAAATAAATTGTTAATTTAAATATATATATAAAATGAATAAATTTCTAGAACACTCTGGTGTCAAATACCCAATTATTCAGGCTCCAATGGGATGGATTGCAAGAAGTAAATTAGCTTCTGCTGTTTGCAATGCAGGAGGCCTTGGTATTATTGAAACATCCTCTGGTGAAGTTGATATTTGTAAAAATGAGATAGCTAAAATGTCGTCTCTCACTGATAAGCCCTTTGGTGTGAATCTCCCTCTCCTTTTCCTTAAGGATGATTCAATGGTAAATTTTTGTGTTGAGCATGGAGTAAAGTTTGTAACAACCTCAGCAGGTGATCCAACTAAATATGTAAAAGTGCTGAAAGATGCTGGTATCGTTGTTTATCATGCCGTTCCAAGCCTTGATGGAGCATTAAAAGCATATAACGCAGGGGTTGATGGGTTGGTTGTAGAAGGAACTGAAGGAGGGGGCTTTAAGAGCCCTGTAGAAGTTGGCTTAACAGTTTTAATACAAGCAATAAAAAAACAAATAGATATCCCATTAATAGCAGCCGGTGGGATTGTGGATGGTATTGGTATGGCTTCGGCTATAGCGGCTGGCGCAGATGGAATACAGATGGGAACAAGATTTGTATCTAGCCTTGAATCACCTGTACATAATAATTTTAAGAACTCTATTATTGACTCTCCTATTGATGGAACTCTAGTTCTTAATAAAAAATCTAAACCAGTTATTAGGGCGCTGAAAACAGATTTAACTAATAAAATAAATGAAGATGGGAAAATGGACATGTCTGCATTAATGAATATTAAAAATCTATATTTTGATGGTGATATGAATGCAGCTCCAGCATTATCAGGACAATCAGTTGGCCTAATATCTGAAATTAAACCTGTTAAAGAAATTATTGAAGATACTATAAATGAATACAATCGTGTTTGTTCAAATTTAAAGCCTATAACCTGAATGATCTATTTAAATATTAAATACTTTTCTTGATATATTTAATTTCAATTTCATTTCTTGCTTCAGCATTAATTATTGATAACGCCGCCTTTTCAGTTTGTTTAGGAGTGGCATTTTCTTTTTTCTATAAACCTGAAATAGATTTTATAACTAGAAGAGTATCAACTATACCTTTGCAAATTGGCATTGTTATTTTAGGCCTAACAATTGGATTGGGTTCTGTATATGAAACAGGTGAGAACTACTTAAGCTGGATAACTTTATTTGTCTTTTTATCATTCTTCGGAGGGCTTCTAATATCTAGAATATTTAGTTTAGATAAGACCCTTTCTATTTTAATATCATCTGGAGCTGCTATATGCGGCGCTACTGCCATTGCAGCAGTTGCACCCATTATAAAAGCAAAACCTCATGAATTAGTGATAGCCTTAACAACAATATTCATATTCAATATTATTGCCCTTATATCATTTCCTTATATAGGCTCAGCCTTATCTCTTACAGAAGTTGAATTTGGTTCATTTGTTGCGTTAGCAGTTCATGACACATCATCTGTGATTGGCACAGCCTTAGGATATAGCCCAGAATCTGTTGAAGTTGCAGCAACGCTAAAGATGGCAAGAACACTATGGCTTATACCTTTAATAATTTTATTAAATTTTATTTATAAGAATGATGAATCTAAGTCTAAATATCCTAAGTTCGTTTTCTTTTTTATTGTAGCTGTTCTGATTAACTCTTATAGCCAAATGTCAATTCAAATAGAATTGTTGCTTAGAGACATCAGTAAAATTTTTTTAATTACTGGTCTGTTTTGTATTGGAACGCAAACCTCTTCAATTGATTTTAAAAGTTTATCATTTAAACCTTTTGTTTTTGGTTTAGCCTTATGGTTGATCGCATTACCAACTGCATACCTTATTGTTATATACAGTTAATCTTGTTCCGATAAATTTAAAATAAAGTTGAATTCTTCAGCAATCTCATTAAATTGATTGATTTGACCACTCATGCCACCATGTCCACCTATAAGGTTCATATCCATTAAAATAGGATTATTTGATTGATTAAAATCTCTAATTTTTGCTATATATTTAGCTGGTTCAAAATATTGAACTTGTGAGTCATACAGGCTTGATGTGATAAAGATAGCGGGGTAGTTCTTATAATCAATATTGTCATATGGGGAATATTGTTTCATGTATTCATAATGCTCTTTTACATCAGGGTTTCCCCATTCACCGTACTCAAATGTGGTTAAGGGTATGGATGCGTCTGACATTGTTGTTAAAACATCTACAAATGGAACACCTGATAAAATCCCCTTATAGAGTTCGGGTTCAAGATTTATAATAGCTCCCATTAACAAGCCACCAGCGCTGCCACCTCTGGCAAATACATTTTTAGGATCACCAATACCTTTATTCAATACAGCTTTAACTGAGTCATTAAAATCAAAGAAGGTGTTCATTTTATTCATCATCCTACCGTCTTCATACCAGCTTTTACCCATTTCACCGCCACCCCTGATATTGATAATTGAAAAAATAAAACCTTTATCAAGCAAGGGTATTATTGATTGTCTAAATGTAGCATCAATATTTATTCCATAAGATCCATAGCCATAAAATAAAATAGGTGATTTTTTAGGATCTATTCCTTTTTTTGAAACAGTTATAACTGGTATTTGTTCACCATCTCTAGCTGTTATAAAAAACCTATTATCTTCATAGGTATCTCTTTTGAATCCAACTATCTCTTTCTCCCAAACTAACTCAGATTTAAAATCATCTAGATTTAATTTATATATAACCTGTGGTCTTAAAAGGCTGGTGTAATTATAAAAAAGGTTTTTGGTATCAGAATGGATTTGATCAATCCAAACATCATAAGCATTGTCCTCAAAAGGTAAATGAGTTGTTTTCTCTGAAGTTAGATTATATAAATAAAGTTCAGGAAGACCATTAGCTCTTACTTCCTGAATCAAAGTGTTTTTTATTAAAAGAATATTATTAATGTATATATCATTGGAGTGTGCAACAACAGTTTCCATTGAATCTATATCTCTATTATTAACAGATATTGATTTTAATACTTTGAAGTTAGGTGCATTTTTATTGCTTAAAACAAGAAAACTATTGTCACCAGTATGCTCAAGATAATATAAATGATCTGTTTCTCTAGTTATAAAAATTTCTGGTGAAGCAAGAGGAGTGTCTAAATTTAAAATTCTTATTTCATTATTATCTGTAGCATTTATATTTATATAAAGAAGATTTTTATCACTTGATTTAGATAAAGTAAGCTCAAATGATTCATCAGTTTCCTTATAAAGCAAAGTGTCGTCATTTATATTAGAGCCTACTTTATGCCTATAAACAGAATTTGCTATTAATGTAGTTTTATCTTTTTTTATATAATATATGTAATTATTATTTTTTGACCAAACAACCTTGCCACTAGTACCTTCAATAACCTGTTCATTAAAGGTTTTACTAAGAGGCTCTAAGAATTTAATTGAATATACTCGTCTACCATTATTGTCTTCACTTAGAGCAATTAATTCATTGTCATTAGATGGAAAAATTCCATAAATATCATAGTATTCTTGATTTTGCAGTTTTATATTTGGATCATACAAAAGTTCTTCATTTTGATTTGATGATCTATATATGCGTTTTAGCTGTTCATTATTATTAATTTTTGTGAAGTATTTAAAATCACCATTTATTCTTGGATGCGACACTTCTTCTTTTGGTAGCTGACTAACATATTTTTCTATTAACTCAGCGGTATAAGGTTTGTTTTCTGCAAACCATTTAGCTTTGTAATGATTTTCTTCTTTTAGATAGTTAAGCATTTCAACATCTGATCTACTGTCATCTCTAAGCCAATAATAATTATCAATTCTTGTATCATTATGAGCTGTAAGATTAAATGGTATTTTTTTTGCTTCGGGTTTATTTTCTATCATGGTTGTACAGGATGTATTAATTAATATTAGTAATAAAAAGGCTTTCTTCATTTTGGTTGTATTCTTTTAGTATTAAGCGAATAAGGTAGTTGTCTTTGTTAAACTCTCTATCATATTTTTATCGCTTAAGTGATAAGTCTTTATTTCGTCATCCCAGTTTATATCTTTGAACTTATTTAAACCTTTGGAATACCACAACTCTTCTTTATAACTTTCGTTATTTTTAACATGTAAATCTAATAATGAAATCCATGTTTTGGTACTAAAATCTTCTAATAAGGAGAGTAGCTCTTTGCATTTAGCTAGATTTCCATCTGAATAATATGCAAATAGTTTGGCCTGGATTGGTCTATCTGAGTTTAAATCAGCTGCAACAATAGGTTCAAGCTCATGCATTTTTTCAAATATTTTTATTGCAGTTTCTATATCTCCATTTCTTAACAAGGATTCTCCGTATATTGATAGTACATGGGGGTTATTTGGATTTGCCCTATAGGCCTTTGTTGCATAAAGCTTTGTTTGTTCAAAATTATTCATAGTAAGGCTAGCTTCAGCTAGTATTCTATTGGTATTCCAATCATTATCATTTAACTCATTTGCTTTACTAAGCGATTCAAGCATTGCAGGCATCACTTCATCTCTTTCCTTAAAACCTAGAAACATTGACTGACCTAGTGTACATGCTTTCCATGAGTGAGGAAGGGGGTTTAGTTCATCTGCTTCAATGGCTGCATCTAGCATCTTTATAGCTTCTGCATTAGCTTCTTTCTCAAATTTTTGATTAAGCGCTCTACCTTGGAGAGTGTATTCATAGGATGTCATACTTTCTGTTGGTTTTCTGTGCGCTCTTTTTAAACTAGTGATCTCAATTTCACCAATTATAGAAAATATTATTTGCGTTACAATTTCATCTTGTAAAGAGAAGATATCTGTTTTGAATTTATCGTATTTATTGCTCCAAATAACTTCGTCATTGTCCATATCACTTAATTCAACTGATATTCGTAATTTATCATTCGATGACCTAATACTTCCTGAGACAACGTAGTCAAAACCCCATTCTTCTTTAAATGCCTCGGTTGTATAGTCTTTATTCTTAAACCCAAAGCATGTCTTTCTTGTTGCTACAGAAATCTCTTTTACCATCGAAAGTTCAGTTATTAGATCCTCAACTATGCCATCTACAAGAAAAGCACCATCTGAATCATCATTTAAATTTTCAAAGGGGATGAGTCCAACCTTCGGTTTTTTATTAGTGATTATTTTTTTTAGTGATTCGTAATCTTTAAGAGTTTCATTGCTAATGCTCTTTCTTTTAAATATAAAAGCTAATATTAAAGAGAGCGGAAAGCCTAAAATAATAACTATAAATAGTAATTGCATGAATGATTCTGAAGCAATCCCAAGAAGTTCTTCAGTGGAAATATTATCAACCACAATACTAGATAGTTGGATTAAAGCAAATCCTGACACCACATAAGTTCCAGCAGTTTTAAATAAAACAGAGCCGATGTTATGAAATTTTATCTTTAAAAATGAAGATGCCATTTTTGCTTTACTCATAATAATATAATAAACAAATTACTTTAATTTGAAAAACTTTTTTATTATGCAAAGAGCTCTTCTTTAGCTCTCTTAATTAATGAATCCTTAAGAATTTTATCATTTAAATGAAATCTATCGATTTCTAGGTTGTAATCAATTTCTTTAAATTTATTTGAATGCATCTTTATTGAATCTAGATTTTTATTCTCATGGTTTATGTTTATATCTAAAACCATTAACCATGATCTAAAATCTATGTCAGTTATTGATTTAAACAATTCAATGCATCGTTCTAAGTTATTTGATAAATAATATCCAGTTATAAGTGCACTAATTCTCTTATCAGACGTAGATTGTCCCTGAGGAACAGGATCCAGTTCGTATGCTTTCTCTAACATATCTAATCCTTCTGGTATTTTTTTTACTCTAACTAATATTTCACCATATACAGAGGTAACTCTAGGATCATTTGGGTTTAGTTGAAATGCCTTAGTTCCATGAAGAAGGGCTTTATCAAAATCATGAAGAGAGAGATGAACTTCTGCAAGCATCCTATGAGCTTCAAAATCATTATTGTTTAGTTCAACAGCTTTATTTATATTTTCCATGATTGATTTATATAACTCATCACTAATCGGTATATATCCTCTGCCGTAAGCCTGACCTAAAGCACAGGCCTTCCAAGCATATGCTTGTGAATTTGATTTATCGGCAATAATTGATGCATCTAACGCAATTAGAGCCTCTTCATTGGCTTCTTTATTAAATTTGTGATGAAGATCTTTTCCTTTAAGAAGATACTCATAGGATGTAATGTTTTCTGTTGGTTTTCTTTTCGACCTCTCTAAACTTGAAAATTCAATTTCACCAATTAAGGAGATAACTATTTTTCTAACAATTTCGTCTTGTATATCAAATATATCTTCTTTAACTCTATCGTATTTATTAGACCAAATTACATTACCTTCAATTGTTTCTGACAGCTCAACTGAAACTCTAAGCCTGTTATCTAAGATTCTTATACTTCCAGAAACTAGATAATCTAAATCAAAATCTTTTTTGAATTTGTCAATATCATAATTTTTATCTCTATAATCAAAACAAGTCTGTCTAGAAAGTATCTCTATTTCTTTAATCATTGAGAACTCTGTTATTAAATCTTCAACAATTCCATCAACAAGGAAAGAGCCATCATCATCTTTATTTAAATTTGTAAATGGTATTACAGCTATTTTTTGTTTATATGCACCAATTTTTTTATTATCTGACAATGGATTATGTGAGTAAACTTCATCATTATCTATTACACCTCTTTTAAAGAAGAAAACTAAGGCAAGAGTAGATGGAAATCCAATTGCTAGGACAGCATATAAAATTTTCATTAGCTCTGTATTTGTAAAGCCTATAGATGCTTCTAGATCAAAATATGTAAATGAAACGCTGGCAAATTGAATTAATGCAAAGGTCCCAACCATATAAGCTGTTGTTGCCTTCCATAAATTATTAAATAATGTTTTATACATGAACTTAATGAGTATATTTTATTTTTGGAAATAAAAAAGGGGATATTAATCCCCTTTATAAAAGCTTTAGATATTATTAAGCCTTTTTCCCCCAAGTCATAGCTAGTTGAAAAAATACAATAACTGCATTTAATAATGAAGATATTAAACCACCAGGTACAAAACCTGATTCAACTCTGTCTATAAGGTCCTGTCCTCTTGTTGACACTTCTTCCAATGCTGAAAGACTCTCAGCTGCACCACCAATGATGGCACCACCAATTTGCGCAGTATTGTAGAACATAATACCCACTAGTAAATAAAATACTGTTGCAGTAACTTTTGCAGCTAAATTTGCATTAGAATCATCATAAATTCTTGCAGCAAATCTAAAGCCCAACCAAGTTAACAAAACCATAGCAACCATAAACATGGCATTAGAAATAAAACCTAAGTACATAAGGTTCCAAATTTCATACTCTGTATTCATAAATTTTCTCCTATTAAATAATTAAATACCTCTAAATACTATCTTATGAACCAATTACTAGTAAAGTTTTTAAAGTCTATAATTTATATATAAATCTAAAGTTTAGAGTGATAAGTTTAGAGTTGTACCCAAACCAGACCCATAAACAACTGCATTAAGCCAAAGTCTATTTGTGCCAAGGCTAGATCCCCTAAAGTTAGGTTCACCAGAGAACAGGATGATCTGCCCCTTACCATAACGCTCCTGAGTTAAATATGCTGAATTTGCTATTCTCTTTGAAGCTTCAGGCCAAACTAGACCACTCATCCTTACATTAAGATCATTTCCTGATGGAATATCTGACCAGTTCAAAGTCCTATAAGTATCAACTTTATCATTCTCTGATAGCTCTCCAATTCTAATAACTGCATTTGAACGTGAGTCAGACATTAAAACTGGATAATTTGAATAGAGAAGGGGTATTGTGTCTATTGCCCCAAAAGTTAACCAATGACTACTATCTATTCTTCCCGAAACAAAGGCTCCAGAAGGCATAAATAATGATTGCCATTTATCTCGTTTTTTTAATGTATCAATGTCAATCCTAGTATCAGATTTTTCCCATGGGTAATTCAGTTCGAAATCAACTTTATTATTATTAACTTTAGTTTTATCCACTATTGTATCTAAAGCTAAAAACTCTCTTTGAAGGTCTACATTGTATTGATGACTTAAATCAAAGGATTTTGTAATTTCTTTTACACTAGTGAATGAATCCTGTGAAAGAAGTCTTCTTGTGCTTCCATTGTGAGCTATTAATGTCCCACCTTGTTCAATCCAGTCTTTAAGAGCAGAAGTCTCACCTTGTGATAGGCTCCTGAAACCGCTTGGCATTATTATCGTGTTATACCTTCGTAAATCAGCATAACCAATTATTGATGTATTCAATAGACTATGTCTAATACCAAGATGATGATCAAGTGACCACCAGCTTACGCCAACATCATATGAGCTAAATCCATTATGACCAAGAACTGCTATTTTTGGTTTGTTTAAAAGCCTAAAATGCCTGCCGCCCCAATCTGGTAATTCTTTTTCTCCAAAGCCTGAATCAAGAGAAAAAACTGAAATATTTAGATTTGTAGCAGTATTTGATACAAGTGAAGTTAAATTTTTAACATTAGGATTATCCATTTGTAGCACAATTACACTACCTCTTGATAATGATTTACTTGATAGTAAAAAATCTTTATCAACAATTCTTACAATAACATCCTGCTCCATTAGTCTTGCAGCAAATGATACAGATGAGTCATCATCTCCTTCAACTGCCCACATAATCGCCTCATCATTTACATCAATTGTCATAGGTGAGGGGAGCCACTCCTCAAGGTCTTCATTAAGAAATTCAGGCACTGTTATAGCATCCAAGCCATACATCATTGTAAAATTAAAAGCTGTTGTGTCATACATAATAGATGAACCATTTTTTAAAGTAGCCTGTCTTTCCTTCTTAAGAACTTCATTATCAATATCAGCATCAAACTCAAGAATAGCAGAAACTAAGGGTGCTTCAGGTTGACGATTTGGTATGATCATGCTGTTGATAGGAATTATAAATTCATCTTTAATATCACCTGATTGCTTTAGAATTTTTTTAACTTTTATGGGTTTATTATTCGTATAAATTTCAATATTTTGTGCTTTTAGTTTATTTGCAAGTGTGTTTATTCGTTTCTTATTTTTTGTTGGCAATATAACAAATGATTGATTTGCCCACTTACTTTCATTGGATATATTTAACTTTCTTCCATCCCAATAATCTTGATACATTTCATTACTATTATTTTGTAAGGTTTTAAGATTAGTTAATGAACTTACAAACTGATGGTGAACTGACTCTTTGTATGATTGAATGGTTCCTTCAGGTCTTTTTACGCCATCTTCAGCCATGCGTGACTGTTCATATAATATCCCTAATGTTCCTCTAAAATTTACATAAAATGAGTAGCCTGGATATAAGTCCTCATGCCATTCGCCTGTATAAAAACGCCAATCTCTTTTATCAAATTCAGATCCTTGATCCTGAGCAAATATATTTCCCCATTTGATAATGTTTTCACTCATATTTTTATTGATTGGTTCTCTAGCAGGCCCAGTCATAAATGTATCTTGAGGACCCATTTCATGCGCATCTACTAATATTTGTGGCCTCCATTGGTTTATTAGTGCTACTCGGCCCTGTGTCTCTGGTTGTGTTAGATATATCCAGTCTCTATTTAAATCAAAATAATAATGATTAGTTCGTCCATAAGGCCAATCTCCAGTATGGATAAGTGACTGATCATCATAGCTAGGGGCCACACCTCTATATTGCTCTAATGATTTAGCAAACCTATCTCTTCCATCTGGATTCATCATTGGATCAACTATTACTACCATTTCAGAAAGCATATTTATAACTTCTTTGTCTGTGCTAGCAATAAGATGATATATGAGCCCAAGCGCTGCATCTGCCCCAGAAGTCTCATTTCCATGGATAGAGTAGGCTAGCCATGCTATTGCTGGCAATTTATCAATTAATTTATTAGCCCTCGAATCATTAATTTCTCTGGCATCGGATAGTTTAATTACATCTTTTTTTATCTCATCAAGTCGATTGATATTTTCCTCTGAAGAAATATAAACTGCATATAATGGACGGTTTTCGTGCGAACGAGCATACTCAACCACTTTTAACTTATTTGATTGGTTACCCCAACTCAAGATTGCATTGGTTATTTGAGAAGGGCTAGCAACTCTTTCTCCATAGCCAAAATCAAGAAAATTATCAGGCTTGTCTATATTGCTATCATAAGTACCAGATAATATATTTTCTGTATACAGATTTTTTGAATAGCTCGTAGGCTCTGATAGTGCTGAAGCGTATATGGAAGAAGTATAGATTAAAGGTAGTAGGGCAAGTGTTATGTTTCTAATTTTCATATAACTATTGTAATTAATATTACTTAAATTGATATAAAAAGAATTACAAGCTATAGAGGCTTATATGAATAAACCTTATTATAAGGTTGAGTTAAAAAGATTTAACTCTTTATCATTCATTTCAGCTTCAATATCTTCAAATAAAAGACTGGATAGATATCTTTCTGCAGTATCAGCAAGCATGCAAAGTATTTTTGAGCCTTTTGGGGCTTTATTTGCTACTTCCATGGCAACAGCAAAAGTTGATCCACCCGATATGCCTGTAAGAATACCTTCATGAGCAGCTAATTTTTTTGACCATTTAATGCCATCTGAACCTGATACAGAAATAATTTCATCTATATATTTATGATCTATAGATTCCTGAAGCACAAGAGGTATAAAATCAGTAGTCCAGCCTTGTATTGGGTGTGGTTGCCAATCAGGATGAGTTTCAGCTGGCGCCCCATCAACAGTTCTTTTTTGAGCCTTGCCTTTTGCGAGGAGCGGGGCAACATCTGGTTCAGCTATCACTAGCTTTGTTTCAGGCATTTCTTTTTTCAAAGTTCGAGCAACCCCAGAAAATGTTCCACCAGTTCCATAACCTGATACCCAGTAATCTAAACCAGAATGTTTAAAATCATTAACTATTTCATTTCCAGTTGTTTTTTCATGAATATTTGAATTAGCTTCGTTCTCAAATTGTCTTGCATAAAACCAACCATTATCATCTGCAAGTTTTTTTGCTTTATTATACGCACCAGATCCTGCTTCACTTGCAGGGGTTAGTAGCACTTTAGCCCCTAAAAACCGCATCATTTTCCTTCTTTCTATTGAAGCGCTTTCTGGCATTGTAATAACACAAGGGTAGTTCTTAGATGCACAAATAAATGCAAGCCCAATACCTGTATTACCACTAGTTGCCTCAACTACAGTTTGTCCTGGCTTTAAGGTGCCATCAGCTTCGGCTTCTTCAATTATACTTAAAGCTAATCTATCTTTTACAGAGCTAGCGGGGTTAAAGTATTCTGCTTTAACATACAGCTCAACACCCTCAGGTGCTAAGTTATTAATTTTAACGCATGGCGTATTACCAACTGTTTCTAAAATACTATCAAATTTCATATTAATGATTTGTTTCTAGTTAATATTTAATTTATAACATATAAATATTAAGAGGGGGACACATAATAATATATATAACTTCGCATAATATATATTATGTTTAATTATAAAGGTTAATAATAAAGTATTCTTTAATTTTTATTATATGCTTCTATTTAGATTTATGCCCTGGTATTAGATTAGACTCTTCAATACCAGCAATTGCACAGATTTCATCTTTGTCTGAAACATCTCCTGTAACACCAACAGCACCAATATTCCTACCATCTTTTTGAATGAGCATTCCGCCTGGTGTTGGTACAAGTTTACCGCCAGCCATTGTTTGCATTCCAGTCACTGCTGGTGCTAATCGTGGTTGACCTTCAAAAACATCTCTCAATGTGTTGGATGAAACGTTAAAAGCTAAACATGTCCATGCTTTGGCATAAGCTATATCAGATCGTATTAAACCAGATCCTTCTTCTGATAATGTTGCTCTAACAACACCCGCAACATCGATAACAGTTACTGTTAGTGGCATTAAATTCAAATCACGACCTTTTTTAAGAGCTTCTGTACATATTGACAGAGCTTCTTCTAGATTAATCTCACCTGGGTTAATTATCATACGATTCCTTTTATAATTTTTATTTAATTATATATCTTTATGAATCACCTATTAAAGATAATTTAGTTTAAAATGATCGAATGTCAAAAGAAGATAACTTAGAATTCGAAGGTGAAGTAATAGAAACTTTGCCAAACACCACATTTAAAGTAAAACTTGAAAATGATCACGTGATTGAAGCTCATATATCTGGAAAGATGAGAAAACACTATATTAGAATTCTAACTGGTGACAAGGTTAAAGTTGAGATGAGTCCTTATGATTTAACCAAAGGTCGAATTACATTTAGAGGTAGATAACTTAAACTTTAACTGCTTTTTTTACTTCTTTAAAAACTAAATTACCCTTTTCTATATCTAACTTTATTACACCGCCAGACTTTAATGATCCAAATAAGAGCTTATCTACAAGCGGTTTTTTGATATTTTTTGATATAAACCTTTCCATAGGCCTCGCACCCATTTCTTTGTCATAACCATTCTCTGCTATCCAATTAATAACCTTAGATGATACATTTATCTCAACATTTCTTTTGTCTAGTTGAGCTTGCAATTTGATTAAAAACTTATCAACAATTGATAAAATTATCTTAGGATCTAGATAGTCAAACTGAATAATCTCATCTAGTCTATTTCTAAATTCTGGTGAAAATAGTTTATTCAATGAGCCCATTGCATCACTTTCATTAGTGGTTTTGTTGAAACCTATATTTCGTTTTGCTAGCAACTCAGCGCCTATGTTAGTAGTCATAACTACAATAATATTTCTAAAATCTGCCTTTCTTCCATTATTATCAGTTAGAACACCTGCATCCATAACTTGTAGCAAAATATTAAAAATATCTGGGTGAGCTTTTTCAATCTCATCCAGCAAAAGTACTGCATTGGGCGATTTAACTACCGCTTCAGTAAGAAGTCCACCCTGGTCAAAACCTACATAACCAGGTGGAGCTCCTATCAATCTTGATACTGTATGCCTTTCCATGTATTCACTCATATCAAATCTAATCAGATCTATACCAAGTATTTCTGAAAGCTGTTTAGTAATCTCAGTTTTACCAACACCAGTAGGTCCAGTAAATAAAAATGAACCTATGGTTTTATTATCATCTCTGAGCCCTACCCTAGACAGTTTAATGGCATTTGAAAGGGTTTCTACAGCATGATTCTGGCCAAATATAACTCTTTTTAGATTTTCTTCTAATGCTTTTAAAGACTTTTTATCTGCAGCAGTTATGCTTTGCTCAGGTATTTTAGTTATCTTAGAGATAGTTTTTTCAATATGTTTTTTTAGAACTTTAACTTTTTTATTACTTTTCCTTTTGATATTTAACATTGAGCCTGTTTCATCTATAACATCAATAGCCTTATCTGGAAGAAATCTATCATTCATATATTTTGAAGATAATTCTATTGCTGATTGAACTGATTCATTTGTAAATTCAACATTATGATATGACTCATATATAGATTTGAGGCCTGTTATGATTTCTATACACTCATCAAAATTTGGCTCATTGACATCAATTTTTTGAAACCTTCTTGACAGAGCTTGGTTTTGATTAAAAATTCCTCTGTACTCTTGAAATGTAGTAGAGCCTATACACCTTATCTCACCTCGAGCAAGCGAAGGCTTAAGAAGGTTTGAGACATCCATTGAGCCGCCAGAAGCAGAACCAGCACCTATTATTGTGTGAATTTCGTCTATAAATAATATAGGTTTATTTTGCTTTTTTAAGAATGAAATTACAGACTTTAACCTTTTTTCAAAGTCGCCTCTATATTTAGTGCCGGCAATCAAAGCAGCGATATCTAAAGAATAAACAGTGGTATCTTTTATTATCTCCGGAACTTTACCTTCATTAATCAAACAGGCTATCCCTTCTGCTATTGCTGTTTTACCAACACCAGACTCACCAACAAGCAATGGGTTATTTTTAGTTCTCCTAGATAGGATTTGTATCATTCTTTCAACTTCTAACTTTCTACCAATTAATGAATCAATTTTATTTTCTTTTGCTAAATTATTTAAATTAATTAAGTAATCCGACTCAGGTTTTGATTCCTTTGTGTTTTCTGTTGAATCGATGCTATCAACTTCATCAGTCTCTTTTTTTTCTTTTGGACCATGTGATAAATAAGAAACAACATCCAGTCTAGATAAACCATTTTTATTTAGAAGAAATACGCTATGGCATTCTTTTTCAGAGAAAATAGCCACTAAAACATTAATTGGTTTAACAACACCTTTGCCCTGGGATTGAATGTGAAAAACAGATCGTTGCAGAACTCTTTGAAAGCCTAGGGTTGGTTGAACTTGTTTTTTAAGATCAGATCTAAGAATAGTAGTTTTTTTAAGATGGTCGTTAATAGAATCTTTAAGTTGATCAATTTTAATATTATGAGAGTCTAGACAAGAAACTACATCACTATCACTTAGAATCATTAAAAATAGATGCTCTACTGTTATATATTGAATATTAGAATCTTGAGCTTTATCAAAAAGCGATGCTATGGATATTTCTAGGTCTTTGCTAAACATATTAATCAGTTAAAGGTTCAATTTCACTTAATAGTGGATGATGATGATTTTTAGAGAGTTCATTAACTTCATGGGACATCATCTCCGCAATCTCTTTAGAAAATATACCACAAACACCCTTCCCTTTTGTATGGACCGACATCATTATTTCTGTAGCTTTATCATGGTTATGATTAAATACTGACTGAAGAACATAAACAACAAACTCCATAGGAGTGTAATCATCGTTTATTAGAATAACTTGATATAGAGGTGGCTCTTTCAGTTCAGGATCTTTTTCAAGTACAGAAGTACCAATATCATTTGAATCTGGTACTTCTGCTGAAAGTCTATTCATTACATTCTTTTAACCATTTCATCCGCGAAACCAGAACAGGATACTAAATCAGCACCTTCCATCATTCTTTCAAAATCATAGGTAACTTTTTTTGCACCAATTGCTCTTTCCATTGATTTTATTATTAAATCCGCAGCTTCAGTCCAACCCATATGTCTTAACATCATTTCAGCTGATAATATTAATGAACCAGGGTTTACTTTATCTTGTTTTGCATATTTTGGTGCAGTTCCATGGGTTGCCTCAAATACTGCATATTTATCTGATAAATTGGCCCCAGGTGCAATTCCAATACCGCCAACACATGCTGCAAGTGCATCTGATATATAGTCACCATTTAGGTTCATGGTAGCAATGACGTCGTAATCCTTTGGTCTGAGTAATATCTGTTGAAGGAAGGCATCACAAATTACATCTTTGATAATAATTTCGTTACCTGTTTTTGGATTTTTAATAACCTGCCAAGGGCCGCCGTCTAATTCAACACCACCATATTCAGTGTTAGCTATTTCATAACCCCAGTCCCTAAATGCACCTTCTGTGAATTTCATAATATTTCCTTTATGAACCAAGGTAACAGATGATCTATCGTTCTCTATTGCGTAATCTATTGCGGACTTTACTAATCTTGATGTCCCCTCAAAAGATATTGGTTTAATACCAAGACCAACATTTTGTGGAAACCTTATTTTATCGCTGTTGAATTCATTTTTTAATATACCAGCAAGCTTAATAGCATCATCAGAATTTGCTTGGAATTCTATTCCTGAATAGATATCTTCTGAATTTTCTCTAAATATAACCATATCTACATTTTGTGGCTCTTTTACAGGGGATGGAACACCATCAAAATATCTGATAGGCCTAAGACATACATATAGGTCTAAAATTTGTCTTAAAGAAACATTTAATGACCTTATGCCTCCGCCTACTGGAGTTGTTAAAGGTCCTTTAATACTTACAACATAATCCCTAAGTGCGTCTAACGTTTCTTCTGGCAACCATACATCCTCACCATACACTTGAGTTGCTTTTTCTCCACAAAAAACCTCCATCCATTCTATTTTTCTCTCACCTAAATAAGCTGTTCTAACTGCGCTATCTACGGCTTTAATCATAGCAGGAGTAATGTCGTATCCAATACCATCTCCTTCTATGTATGGTATGACTGGATTATTCGGGACAACAAGATTCCCATCAATATATGAAATTTTTTCACCACTTTCTGGAATTTGAATTTTTTCGTAAGACATTTTTTTACCCCGTAATATAAGATTTCTTAATCAAAATCGGTGATAATTATACTCCTAAATTTTTTAATATAAAACGAATTAAGCGCGATAATGGCAGAGATAAAAAAAACAGTTGTAGTTGGGATGTCTGGTGGCGTTGATTCCTCGGTTGCCGCTTACTTATTAAAAAAGCAAGGGTATGATGTTAAAGGCCTTTTTATGCAAAACTGGCAAAATGAACCGGGTGAAATTTGCACCTCTGAACAGGATTTTAAAGATGCCTCATCAGTATGTGATAAATTGGATATACCTCTTCATAGAGCAAATTTTTCTGATGAATATTGGGATAGAGTATTTAAAGATTTTTTAAGCGAGCATGAAAAAGGCAGAACACCAAATCCAGATATTCTTTGCAATAGAGAAATTAAATTTAAATCTTTTTTAGATTACGCATTAAAGATTGGAGCTGATCTTATTGCTACCGGGCATTATGCAGATACTATAAGCAAAAATGGTACGACCTATCTCACCAGAGCTATTGATAATACAAAAGACCAAACGTATTTTCTTCATGAGGTAAGCTCTGAAGAATTTTCTAAAACTATTTTTCCATTAGGAAATATGAAAAAAGATGATGTTAGGAAATTAGCAATGAGCTTGGGTTTAGTAAATGCAGAAAAAAAAGATTCTGTAGGAATATGTTTTGTTGGAGAAAGAAATCTTAAAGATTTTTTGGGTCGGTTTATAAACTTTAAATCTGGCATTATCAAAGATAATGATAATAATGTGATTGGTCAACATAATGGCGCATTGCTATATACAGAAGGTCAAAGGCAGGGTCTAAAAATTGGTGGGGTTAAGGGAAGACCTGAACTCCCTTGGTATGTTTATAAAAAGGATATACCGAATAATACTATTTATGTTTGCCAGGGTGTTGATCATGAGCTTTTGATGAGCTCTAGAGTGACGATTGATTCACTACATAAAATTAATAAGGATGAGCTAAAATTACCATTTGATTGCTATGTTCAAGTAAGGCACCTGCAGAAACCGATTGCTGCACAATTAAACTATGATAATTCTAATTACTTCATTAACTTTAAGAAGCCAGTTAGAGCTGCTGCACCTGGACAATCGGCAGTAATATATAAAGATAACATATGCATAGGTGGTGGTATTATCTCCAAATCTTTCAGTAGTACTAAATAGAACTATAAAATAATATAAAATAAATTATGAATAAAAACTTTAATAATATATCTCCTTTAGATAATAGATATTCAGGCAAAATTGAACCAACGCGCGCAAATTTTTCAGAAGGTTCTTTAGTAAAAATTAGATATACCATAGAAATACAGTGGTTAATTTTCATTTGTGTTAACAAGCCAAAACTATTTAAATCCATTAGCAAAACAACAATTAATAAATTACTTAAACTCAAGGACTCATTTGATGAAACAAGTGTAGCTAGAATTAAAGAAATCGAGTCAGTGACCAACCATGATGTCAAAGCGATTGAATACTTTATTAGAGAGCAATTTGAAAAAGATAGCGTATTAAAAAATTATGTTCACCTTATCCATTTTGGGCTAACAAGCGAAGATATTAATTCATTGTCTTACGCCGTAATGATTAAGAATGGAATCACTTTATATTTAGAAGAATTAAATATTTTAAAAAATGATATTAAATCTAAATCAAAAAAATGGTCTAAAGAAGTATTTCTTGCAAGAACTCATGGACAGCCAGCCTCTCCTTCTACTTTAGGAAAAGAAATGTCCGTATTTAATTTGAGGCTATATGACCAAATCAAGGTATTAAAAAATATATCCCCACTTGCTAAGTTTAGTGGCGCTACCGGCAATTATCATACTTTTAAAATTCTGGACTCAAGCTATAACTGGCAATCGTTTACTGCAAAATTTATTAAACAATTTAAAGTAAATCAGAACACGCATACTACACAAATAGAACCACATGATTGGATAGCAGAAACATCTCACTGTATAGTAAGAATTAACAACATACTAATGGATCTAAGCCAAGATTCATGGATATATATATCAAACGAAATTTTTAAATTAAAGCTTTTAAAAAATGAAGTTGGGTCTTCAACAATGCCGCATAAGGTTAATCCTATTGATTTTGAAAATAGCGAAGGCAATCTAGGTTTATCGAATGCTTTATTTGATTATTTTGCCAATAAATTAACCAAATCACGTCACCAAAGAGACTTGTCTGATTCAACAGTTTTAAGAAATGTTGGCCTTGGATTTGGCTATTCAATTATTGCAATTAAGTCACTTTCAAAAGGTTTAGGTAAAATAGAACCTAATAAAAAATTTATATCTAATGAACTTGACGATAATTGGGAAGTACTAGCCGAACCAATCCAAACCATAATGAGGTTTGAAGGTATACCAAATGCTTACGAACAACTTAAAGAGCTTTCAAGAGGATCTAAGTTAGACAAGGATAGTTATATAAATTTTGTTAAAAATTTAAATATCTCAAAAAATTCAAAAGAAACACTTCTAGCACTTACACCTGCTTCATATATTGGATCAGCTGTCGAGCTAGCAAATACTATAAAATAGTAAATTATGTAGTATAACTACATAAAATAATTCCAAATATGCTTTACCTAAAGCTTTAAATATAGTCGTTGACTGAATAAAACAAATATTATTAACTAGACTACATAAATTAATTATAGGTCACAATCATGAGCGAAACAGATATTAATAATATTAGTAATATACATAGAATGAACTCTTCAAATTGGAGCTCTATAAATCCAGAGTATGTAAAAAGAATGCGTGTTCAAAATCAATTCCAGTCAGGAATAGATATTGCTAAATATACAGCCTCTATAATGAGAAGAGACATGGATGATTATGATGGTGATACAAGTAAATATACTCAATCACTTGGTTGCTGGCATGGATTTATTGGACAGCAAAAGCTTATTTCGATAAAAAAACATTTTCAAACAACTGATAAGAAATATCTTTATTTATCTGGATGGATGGTTGCTGCTCTAAGATCAGAATTTGGTCCATTACCCGATCAATCAATGCATGAAAAAACATCTGTTGCTTCGTTAATTTCAGAGCTATATACCTTCCTAAGGCAGGCAGATGCTAGAGAATTAGGTGGGTTATTTAGAGAGCTGGATAAAGCAGATGATTTAAATAAACCAAAAATTCAATCTAAAATAGATAATTTTCAAACCCATATTGTTCCAATCATTGCAGATATCGATGCGGGATTTGGTAATGAGGAAGCTACTTACTTAATGGCCAAACAAATGATTGAAGCAGGAGCTTGTTGTATACAGATTGAAAATCAAGTTTCTGATGAAAAACAATGTGGGCATCAAGATGGAAAAGTGACTGTTCCCCATGCTGATTTCTTGGCTAAAATCAACGCTGTAAGATATGCATTCCTAGAGTTAGGTGTTGATGATGGGGTTATTGTTGCAAGAACAGATTCACTTGGTGCTGGTCTTACTAAACAGATTGCTGTTACTAAAGAAAAAGGTGATTTGGGAGATCAATACAACTCATTTTTAGATGTTGAAGAAGTAACTGCTGATGAAATGAACCATGGTGATGTCTTGATTAATCAGGATGGGAAGCTTGTTAGACCAAAAAGACTTCCAAGTAATTTGTATAAATTCAAGGAAGGAACAGGAGAGGCTCGATGCATTCTTGATAGCATAACAAGTTTACAAAATGGAGCTGATTTAATATGGATTGAAACCGAAAAACCACATATTGGGCAAATTGGCGCGATGATGAGTGAAATAAAGAAAGTTATTCCTAATGCCAAGCTTGTTTATAATAACAGCCCATCTTTCAATTGGACTTTAAACTTTAGACAACAAGTCTTTGATTTGATGGAAAAACAGGGTAATGATGTTAGTGCCTACGATAGAGGTGATCTAATGAATGAAAAGTATGATAATTCAGATCTATCAAGTTTAGCTGATGAAAAAATCAAAACCTTCCAAAGCGATGCAGCCAGAGAAGCTGGTATATTTCATCATTTAATTACATTGCCAACCTACCATACAGCCGCCCTATCCACAGATAACTTAGCTAAAAGGTATTTTGGTGATGAGGGTATGCTTGGCTATGTAAAAGGCGTCCAAAGAAAGGAAATAAGAGAAGGTATTGCGTGTGTGAAACACCAAAACATGGCTGGATCAGACATGGGTGATGATCATAAGGAGTATTTTGCAGGCGATGCTGCGTTAAAAGCATCTGGTGAAGATAATACTATGAACCAGTTCTAGACCTCATCACAGTTACTCGGATCTGTTCTCCCACAGATCTGACATGGTGAGCCTGATTCCAGGTTCGCCATGCCCCCGCAAGAACCTTTAATTGGTTGATTTCTTAGAATAAGACCAATTGCCAAACCCAAGAAAGATGTTCCTATTATTAAGAAAGTTATTAAGAAGTTACTCATACTCAGAATAATACCATGCATCTGTGTATCTAAATTCTAATTTATCAGCTTCTTGCATTATAAACATAGCCGCTATTTCATTGTCATTAGCCACTTTGATGGCATTATTAGTACTCATAACATTAAATGCTGTTGCTAAAGCATCAGCGTGTGCAGCTGATACTTTAGATACCACGGTTACGGATAAGGAATCATTTAAAATAGATTTTTTTGTAATGGGATTAAGAGTGTGCGTAATCCTTTTACCAGTTTTGTCAAATGTATAATTTCTATATTCACCTGATGTTGCTATAGATATTTTTTTACCATCTTTGTTAGTAATCAGCTTCCCAGGTTTTTGAGTTAATAGCCTTGGGTCTTGTATGGCCAATAGCCAATTATCATTATGACTATAGCCTTTAACAGTTAACTCTCCTCCGATTTCAACTATAAAGTTATTAAAATTATTTAATTCTAAATAAGTAACAATCTTATCAACAGCATAGCCTTTTGCTATAGATGATAAATCAAACCAAAAGTCACCATTTTTTTTTAATGTTTGATTAGTTTTATTAAGCAAAAAAAATGATGTGCCATGTGTAGATAAGTCTTTATTAAAAGTTGGTGAAAAACCAAGTGAACTAGAATATTTACCTAGTTTTATATCGTATGAATTATTTGTTAGAGCACTAATATTATTAGCAATTTCTAATATTTTAAATAAATCATTTGAGACTTTAATATCTGTAGAATTTGGTGATGAGTTTATTTTGGCAATTTCAGAGTCCTCTTTGTAATTAGAGGCAACATAATCTATCTTTTTAATAATATCTTTAATTGCTATCTTGTGTGAGTCATTGAGGTACTTTGTTGTAGTAAGGGTCCATGTTGTTCCATATGCCTCTCCTTTAAATATATATGTACTTGAAGAGTTATGGTTATAGGCTATCACCAAACATAAAAAGCCTACAAAAAGAGCTATTAATTTAGATATATATGATCTTTTAACCAATGTTTGATTAGCCACCAAAGTCGTCTAATGCAATATTCTCTGGCTCAACACCAAGATTGATAAGAAGATCTATAACTGCTTTATTCATCATTGGAGGGCCACACATATAATATTCGCAATCTTCTGGGGCTTCATGAGAACTGAGGTAATTTTTATATAACACATTATGTATAAAACCCGTATCACCTTCCCAATCATCCTCAGGCTGGGGATCAGATAATGCAACATGCCATTCAAAATTATCATATTTTTCAGCTAATGCATTAAACTCTTCAACATAAAACATTTCTTTGAGACTTCTAGCTCCATACCAGAAAGTTATTTTTCTATCAGAATTCAGTCTAAGTAATTGATCAAAAATATGTGATCTCATCGGTGCCATACCTGCACCACCTCCAACGAAAACCATTTCATTAGAAGTTTCTTTTGCAAAAAACTCACCGAAAGGACCAAACACCTTAACCTTATCACCAGGCTTGAGGTTAAAAGTCCATGAGGACATAACACCAGGGGGAACATCCATACCAGGGGGAGGTGAAGCAATTCTTATATTAAATTTAATAACACCTTTTTCCTCAGGATAGTTAGCCATGGAGTAAGCTCTGATAACAGGCTCTAGATTGGTGGCTTTATTTTCCCAGATTTTAAATTTATCCCAGTCCGAGCGGTATTCATCCTGGATATCAAAATCTTTATAGTCTATTTCATACTCTGGAGCCTCTAATTGAACATAACCTCCAGCTCTAAAGTCAACATTTTCACCTTCTGGTAGTTTTAAAACAAGCTCTTTAATAAACGTTGCAACATTTTCATTAGAAATTACCTCGCACTCCCACTCTTTTACACCAAATATTTCTTCGGGAACATTAATCTTTAAATCATTTTTAACTGCTACTTGGCATGAAAGTCTCCATCCTTCATTTTTTTCTGTTGTATTGAAATGAGATTCTTCAGCAGCAAGAATTGACCCCCCTCCTTCAACAACTTGACACTTGCATTGACTACATGTGCCACCACCGCCACAAGCAGATGAGAGAAAAATTTTATTATCAGCTAATGTTTGAAGTAATTTTGAGCCTGCTGGAACTACTAGAGGGTTTGAAGCATCCCCATTTATCTCAATAGTTACATCTCCTGTAGAAACTAGTTTAGACCTTGCAGCCATGATAATCATCACAAGTATTAAAACGATTCCTGAGAAAGAAATCACACCAAAAATTAAATCAATATTCATAATTATAAAGATATGCCTCCAAATGACATGAATCCAAAGCTCATTAAACCAACGATAATAAATGTTGCACCAAGACCTTTTAGCCCTTCAGGAATATCAGAATATTTTAACTTCTCTCTGATGCCAGCTAATATAACAATGGCAAGCGCCCATCCAAATCCTGCCCCAAATCCATAGACAACACTTTCGCCAAAAAGCAGATCTTTTTCAATCATAAACAATGATGCACCAAGAATGGCGCAATTCACTGTAATTAATGGTAGGAATTGACCTAAAGCTGTATAAAGGGCTGGCACATATTTATCAAGGAACATTTCAAGAATTTGAACTGACGCGGCAATTACTCCTATATAACTGATCAGCTCTACAAACTCTAAATTAGTACCTTCGACACCAAGCCAAACTAATGCATCCTCTCTTAATATGAAGTTATAAATTAGATTATTTAAGGGCACAGTAATAACACATACCACTATTACGGCAATACCTAAGCCAAAAGCTGCGTCAATTTTCTTTGAAATTGCTATAAAAGTACACATTCCAAGAAAAACACTCAAAGCAATATTTTCAATAAATACTGTGGTGATAAATATATTTAAGTAATGTTCAAACATTCAACTCTCTCTTTGTTAAATCTGGTGCCGTGGAGTGTTTAGAAACTTTAAAATCATCCACTTCTATTTGATTTGGTCTAATTGTCCTAATGGCCCATATAAATAAACCAATGATGATGAAAGAGCTTGGTGGTAAAAGTAATAAGTTATTTGGTAAATACCAACCCCCATTAGAAACTAATGTGAATATCTCATACCCCATTAGACTTCCAGAGCCAAATAGCTCCCTGATAACAGCAACGCCTATCAATATTAAGCTGTATCCAAGTCCGTTTCCAAGACCATCAAAAAAACTCAACAAAGGCCTTTCTTTCATTGCAAAAGCTTCGGCTCGACCCATTACTATGCAGTTTGTGATTATCAGACCAACAAAGACTGATAATTTTTTACTTGTTTCATAATCGTATGCTTTTAAGAGCTCATCAACAACAATTACAAGTGAAGCTATAATTGTCATTTGAACAATTATTCTAATGCTACTAGGAATATAGTTTCTTATTATTGATATAAACAAATTTGAAAAAGCTACAACACTTGTTAAGGCAACGCACATAACCAGTGTGACTGAGAGATTATTTGTAACAGCTAACGCTGAACAAATCCCCAATATTTGAAGCGTTATTGGGTTTTCATCAATAAGAGGCTTAAAAATAACTTCTTTATATTGCTTAAGACTCATAGTTTAACTCAGATAATAATTTTGAATATCCAGAATCTCCAAACCAGTATGTGATCATGTTTGTTACGCCTCTGCTCGTTAAAGTGGCTCCAGAGAGCCCATCTACTTTATAACTTAAATCAGCGGCATCAGATGGAACTTGACCTTTCATAACAGTCAGTTTTACTTCATCTTCTTTGTATATTTTTTTTCCTGGCCACAAAGCTTTCCATTTTGGGTTATCAACCTCAGCACCAAGACCGGGTGTCTCCTTATGTGAATAGAACTCTAGACCAGCAACTGTATTAAAATCATTTTCAATTGATATGTATCCAAAAAGTGTTCCCCACAAACCATATCCTCTAATTGGTAAAATAATTTTGTCTAATTCACCATTATCATTTCTAGCAATATAAAACTTACCAACATTTTCTCTATTTTTTATTATTGCAATATCATCTGACGTTGGAACTTTAGAGGATAGCAAAGGGTCTCGAGTTGTTGCTATTTGATTGTATGTATCGATACTAAAATTATTATAAGAATCAATAATCTTGCCTGTTGTAAAATCAACATACCTCATCTCAAGCTTCTCAAATTGGGAAGCTATAGTTAAATCTGCATCGTACATATTTGCTGATTGAAGTATTTTCTTTCTTTCGTCATTGAGCTTATTTTCATTTTGCAGATCTCTCAAACCAACTGCTGTATATGAAACTACCAAAGAACAAACAAGGCAGATAGTGAAAGCTACTGCTAAAGTCTTAGTTATTGAATCGTTCATGATAGTCGAGCTCTCCTTTTCTTAATATTACTCATCACAACAAGATGATCTATAACAGGAGCAAGAAGGTTTGCAAAAAGTATTGCTAGCATCATACCTTCTGGAAAAGCTGGATTTACAACCCTAATCAACACAACAGTAATTCCAATTACAAGACCGTATATCCATCTTCCAGTATTTGTACCTGAGCCTGAAACAGGTTCCGTGGCCATAAAAACAAGACCAAATGCAAAGCTGCCAATAACTAAATGCCAATACCATGGTACATAAAACATTGGGTTTGTTTCTGAGCCAACAATATTTAAAATTGTTGACATTAAAATCATACCAACAAGGGTTCCTAAAATAATTCTGTAGGAAGCTACTTTTGTGAGAAGTAGGATTATTAGACCAATACCGATAGCAATTACAGATGTCTCACCAACCGAACCAGGTATGAATCCTAAAAATGAATCCATCCAAGAGAAATTATTATATATACCTTCCATTCCGTCAGTTGATGCAACACCAAGAGCAGTAGCACCACTGTATCCTTCTGGAATAATATTGTTATCAGCCAGACCAGCTATCCATACTTTATCTCCTGATATTTGCGCAGGATAAGCAAAGTATAAAAAAGCTCTCCCTGTTAAAGCTGGATTTAAGAAATTCTTACCAGTACCTCCAAATATCTCCTTGCCAATAACCAAACCAAAGGTTATGCCCATTGCTGCTTGCCATAATGGTAAATCTGGAGGGCAGCTTAGTGAGAAAAGAATAGTTGATACAAAGGCACCTTCATTAATTTCATGCTTCCTAACAATTGCAAATAAAGCTTCCCAGCCAATACCTACTACAAAGACTGTTATATAAATAGGCAGGAAATAACATGCACCAAACCATAATTTAGCAATAAAACTCGTATGGTCATAGCCAATAATATTTACAAATACATGATGCCAGTCACCAGTATTTTGCTGACCAATTAAATTTAAATAATTTAAAGAATAATCACCTAGGTTATACATGCCAAAGAACATAGCTGGAAATGCTGCCAGCCAAACAGTTACCATTATTTTTTGTATATCGACTGAATCTCTTACATGAACTGGATTTTTTGTTAATTTTTTTGTGTTAAACACAAAATTTTCAAAAGCATCAAATAAAGGGAACCATTTTGCATACTTACCCTCACCAATAAAATTAGGTTTAATATTATCAATACTTGTTCTTAGAAACTTCATAGCTCTTCGTATACCTTGTTTAAGTTATCCATAAGAATTGAACAATAATCATATTTACTAGGGCATACATATGTCGCCAATGCCAAATCTTCAGCTGTTAATTCAAACATACCAAGCTCTGCGGCCACCTCAACATCACCAACAACTAGAGCCTTAAGTAACTGGGTCATCAAAATATCATGTGGGATAATTTCCTCATAAGAGCCGACAGGTACTATCGCCCTGTTACCTCCATTAATTCCTGTATTAAAATTAAATTTAGCTGGTTTTTTGAAAGCAGATAAGAAAACATTAAGTTTAGAATGAATGTTTTTTCCAGGCATAACCCAGTTTAAAAATACGTCATCGGTATGATTAGGTAATGCTGTAACTTGGTTGTCATAAAAACCTAAGTATGACATTGCATCTATAGCATCATGGCCGAAAAGAACAGAACCTGAAATAACTCTTGCGTTACTATTTACCTTACCAGCACAAAGCTGGTCAATATTCGAGCCAATTCTTGCAGAAACAATTGAAGGATTAAAAACAGACTCTCCAGCTAAAGAAATATTTTTATGAGTTCTTAGCTTTCCATTATTAACTAAATAACCAATAGATATAACCTCTTGATAATTAATGGTCCAAACTTTTCTATGAAGATTTACAGGATATATAGCATTAATATGCGTACTAGCTAAGCCTGCAGGATGAGGGCCTTTAAATTGGGTTGAGTTAACATTTTGAAATGTATAATCTCTATGGTCATCTTCAAAAGCAAGATCTATATCAAAATCAAATAAACTTGATATAAAAGCAACACCAGAATTAAAGTCTGCTTCATTAAGTTGTATTATATCTTTTGGGCTAACAGCAAGTGGATTAGTATCACATGCATTTATAAATACCCTATCGGGCTTATCTTCAACCTTTGGAGTTCTATTGAACGGTCTTGTTCTAAATGCATTGAATAAACCTGATTCAATTAGCAGGGTTTTTGGGTCCTGGTTAGTGTCAAATAAAACGGACTCCTCTTCAGCATCAATATCAAACTCTATAGATAAAAACTTTCTTTTATCACCTCTGTTTATGGATGACACTTCTCCTCCACATGGAGATGTAAAAAAAACACCTGGATTTTTCTTATCTTCAATAATTTTTTGCCCTAACTTTACCTTTTCACCTTCTTTAACAAGCATAGTGGGTTTCATGCCAATAAAATCATTCGATAAAATTGCTGCTTTGTGAATAGTTGGTGTATCAGAAACAACTGGATCAGGATGACCAGATATTGGGAGATTCAATCCTTTTTTAATTAAAATCACTTAAAATTACTTAATAGTTAATTATAGTTACAAAATCGAGGTGATTATAGTCGTAATATCTTTGAGTTTCTAGGTATTTTAGTCAATTGGTATAGGTAATCTTACAAGATTAACACCAGCAATTTTTTTAGTTAATGAGGCAACCTGCTTAGAATAACCATACTCATTATCATACCAACAATATAAAGTGATTCTCTTACCACTTACTATCGTTGCTTGAGAATCAATAATGCTTGCAAAAGGCGAAGAGTAAAAGTCTGTTGAAACCACTTCAGATGAGTTTACAAAACCAAGTATTTCTCTATATGAAGAGTGAAAAGCCATTGATCTAAGGTAGTTATTTAATGATTCTTTTGATGTCTCTTTATTGAGTGTAAGAGATAAAATTGCAAGACTTACATTTGGTGTAGGTACTCTAATTGCATTTCCAGTTAATTTACCATCAAGCTCAGGAAGTGCTTTTGAGACAGCTTTTACAGCTCCGGTTGATGTGATGACCATATTAAGTGCCGCACTTCGTCCTCGCCTATCTCCTTTATGAAAATTATCAATAAGGTTTTGGTCATTTGTGTATGAATGAACTGTTTCTATGTGACCGCCTTCAATACCATATTGCTTATTTAGAATATCTAAAACAGGAACGATTGCATTGGTTGTGCATGATGCAGCAGATATTATTTCATCATTTTTGTCTAATATATTGTTATTAACACCATTAACAATATTCTTAATATTTCCTTTTGCAGGTGCGGTTAAAATTACTTTTTTTGCTCCAGATTTTAAATGTTTAGAAAGGCCTTCTTCATCTCTCCATGCTCCAGTATTGTCTATAACAATAGGATTTAAAATATCATGGTCATTATAAACAACATCACTTGGGCTGTTTGCATATATTATTTTTACAGGGTTACCATTTATAACCAATGAGCTATCAGCCTCATCCACACGAACTGTTCCATTAAAGGCACCATGAACTGAATCTCTTTGCAGTAAACTTGCTCTTTTGTAAATATCATCATCTGAAGCTTTTCTAATAACAATTGCACTTAGTCTAAAATAATTTCCAGGTCCAGTTGACTGAACAAGCATCCTTGCTATAAGCCTTCCAACTCTACCAAAACCATACAAGACTATATTAGTTGGAGCTGATGGCCTTGATGAATCAAAGCCAATAACACCCTTGAGTTGCTCATTTACGTATGTTTCAAGCCCTGTTTGATCTTCTTTTAATCTTTCAAAAAATGGACATTTTACTGCTAGCTCTCCTATATCAACTTCGCAATCATTAAGCTGCAAAGAGGCAAGATGAAGAAGAATAGGATAAGTTTCAAACTCGCTAAGCTCATTATTATCTGATTGCCTAGCAAACCTGTGGGCCCTCATTAACTCAACAGGTGATTGATTAACTAAAGATTTGCCGTAAATTAGTGTATTGATACCATTTCTATATAAAGTCCCTATGACAGGCACCATAAGCTCTGCCAGGGCCTCTCTCCACTTCCAATCTGCGAATGTATCTTCAGGAAGAATTCTATCTTGTCGAGCAGTTGAAATAAAATTAGGATCTTTTTGATTAGTCATAGATTGTGAATTAATTAAAATTAAATTCTATAACAACGTATTAAAAATGCACGAACTATTTGTAAAAAATTTACATATATTTAAATCTATGCACTAAAGCTCTTAACATGAAAGTCACTATTACCAAATAATGCATCAATAGTAAGCATTTTTTTCAAATAATGACCAATCATAAGCTCATCACTGACGCCCATTCCACCGTGGAGTTGAACGGCCTGTTGTGCTGAAAACTTACCAGATTTACCAACCTGCGCCTTTAAAGCAGATACGTGCTTAAACATGTCTTCAGAGTTTGCATCAACTTCAAGCATAGCCTTTATTAAAAGTGATTTGCATAGTTCGCTTTCAATAAACATATCCACCATCCTGTGCTGAAGAACTTGAAAATTAGAAATAGGCTGATCAAATTGCTCCCTGCTTTTTGTGTATTCTACAGTTTTTAAGTAACAAGAAGTCATGCAGCCTACAGCTTCTGCGCTAACACAGAGAGTGGCTAAATTTATTGCTCCTAATAGAAGATCACTACCCTCAGAACCCTTTGCAATTATATTCTCGTTTGAAACTAGTACATTTTCAAAAGAAACTTCAGAGCATGTTTGCCCATCAACTGTTGGGAAAGATGTTACTGAAACACCGTCTGCGTTGGAATCAATGATAACAAGAGCAAGTTCGTCACCAGACTTACAAGATACAATAAATTTAGACGCATTTGCACCATTAAGAACTAATGCTTTGGTACCATTAAGCTTACCATCTGCTGAAAGAGATGTAAGAGGATTGATATAATCATATTTATTGGTAGATTCAGCATATGCTAGAGACACATGCATAGATCCACTGCAAATTGATTCAATAACAGTATTTTTATCATTAAAAGAACTATTATCCAGGATATGCCCCGAAAGGACCACAGATGATAAATAGGGCTCTATTACAAGAGCCTTACCAAATTCTTCAAATAAAATAGATAATTCTATCGGTCCAAAACCAAAACCCCCAGACTCCTCTGAAAAAGGCATTGATAGCCAGCCTTGCTCAGCAAATAACGACCAAACGTCAGAATCAAAATCAGCATCTGATTTAACGACATCTTCTCTTTTGTAGAAATCATACTCTGCATCACAAAATTTTTGGATTTGCTCCTTTAGCATTAATTGTTCTTCGCTATAATTTAAATTCATTTTCTAAACTCCTAGTACAAATTTTGAAATAATATTTTTTTGAATCTCATTACTACCACCATAGATAGAAACTTTTCTCATATTCAAAAATGCTGAAATACTTTGTGCAACAAAATCTGGACCTTCGGGTTTAGAGTTTGATTCAAAGCCATGTGGTCCAGGATACATTAATGCATACTCACCAGCTGCCTCTACAAATAATTCAGTAAGAGTTTGTTGAATTTCAGTTCCTTTTATTTTCAAGATAGAAGATTCTGCTCCAGGATGGCCTCCATTCTCAAGAGCTGATAATAATCTTAATTCTGTCATTTCTAGTGCAGAGACAGATATTTCCAACTCAGCTACTTTCTTTTCCATTTCTGGATTTTCTAACTCAGAAACAATGTTTTTCAATCTTTTAAGTTGCCTCATTGATGTTCCAATAGCAGCTATTCCAAACCTTTCATGGGCAAGAAGAAACTTAGCATAAGTCCAGCCTTTACCCTCTTCTCCAACAAGATTTTCAGCAGGTACCTTTACATCAGTAAAAAATACAGAATTAACCTCGTGATCTCCATCAATGGTGATTATGGGTTTTACTTCTATACCAGGAGTTTTCATATCAACTAATATGAACGAAATACCTTCTTGTTTTATTTTTGTTGTTTCTGTTCTTACTAACACAAAAATCCAATCAGCATTTTGGGCTAGCGTAGTCCAAGTTTTAGATCCGTTTATAATATAATGATCACCCTCTCTAACTGCTTTTGTTTTTAAAGATGCCAAATCTGAGCCGGACCCTGGTTCTGAATAACCCTGGCACCACCATGTATTGAATTCTAGAATATCTGGTAAGAAGCGTTTTTTCTGTTCATCATTACCAAAAGTATAGATAACAGGTGCAACCATGCTTACACCAAAAGCAAGCAATGGAGGGCATCCACCTAAACCGAATTCTTTATTAAAAATATATAATTGTGTTGCAGACCAACCTGTACCGCCATGCTCTTTTGGCCAGTTATAACCCATCCATCCTTTTGCAGATACTGCTTTATGAAAATCGGTCATATCTTGCTTAGTTAAGGCTATGCCATTATCAGTTTTATGCTTTACATGAGTTGGATAGCCGCCGTTTGACAACCAGTCTCTTATCTCATCCCTAAATTGTATATCTTCTTGTGTAAAATTTATGTCCATTATTCCCTTTTGTATTAATTGATTGATAAAATAGGTGAACATTATACACAATCAATGACAAATTTTAATAAAGCCAAAGACCACAGCTTTGCACATGCATTGTGCAATAAATATCAACTCAGCCATAAATCATTATGCGTTATCGTGGATGATGTAAAAGCATCAAAAACACTATTCAATGAGCTAAGCCTGTATTTAAATCCCAATGAGGTTTATATATTTCCAGAAAGTGAGGTTCTTCCATATGACCATTTTTCAACACCTCAGAATATTATAAAGGAGAGGTTTACTATCCTTAATAGGATGAAAGAAAAATCAATTGTTATAACAACAACTAAAAATTTATATGAGAAATTACCACCAATATCTCATTTCAAATCACTTTCAACTTTCTCAGAAAACGATCAAATCAACATAAATGATTTTTTAAAGATACTTGATTCAAATAATTTTAAGAGGAAAGATAAAGTTGAGTTTACAAATGAGTACGCACATAGAGGTGGGATTGTTGACGTTTATACACCGATATATAAATCACCAATTAGAATTGAATTCTTTGATACAACAATAGAATCAATAAGGTTCTTTGATGAAAAAACACAATCATCACTCTCTTCTATCAAAACATTTAATTTAAGCAATGGTTCGTTGATACCAAGAAATACTCCTTCCATAGAGCTATTTAAATCAAAATGGAGGAAATATTTTGATAAAAAAGATGAAAGAGACTGCACTATTTTTAACAAAGTATCCAATGGTAAAGAGACCGAGGGGCTTGAAATTTACTTACCATTCTTTTTTGAGACTACTCAGGCATTTAAGGATATATTTTCTGAATATGAATTTTTAAAAACAGAACTGACTAGCTCATCACATTTTGAATATATTAATCAACGATTTAATGATGAGGACATTGACATCTCTAGGCCATTAATAAACCCGAAGGATCTTTTTTTTAATGATTCAGAAGTAAATAATTTCATAGAAAATTTACCTGTCTTTAAAATAGATAATAATTATAGTGACTATAGCTTTGATCTAAAAAATTTAAATACCAATCTATCGAAGTCACTAACTAATTTCAATAAAGTTATCCTACTTTCTAATATTGCATCTAGCATTAATAAGCTACAAGAAGACAGTAATATCCCTTTAAAAGAGCTGGACGGCCAACTAAATGATTTAAATGATGGTGTTTATTTTGCAAAACACCCAAGAATAAGACCTCTAGCCTATCGTAATGAAATTTTAGTAGTGCACATAGAACCTAATATAGAAAAAGAAATTGTAAATGATGTGCAGGAAACCTCTGAGACAGATATTATTGATCTTAATCCCTTTAATAAAAATGATTTAGTAGTACATGAGAAATATGGACTTGGAGTTTATGACGGACTAGAAGTTGTTGAAACAAATAATGTTACGAATGAATACGTAAAAATACGGTATATTGAAAATGAAAATTTGTATGTTCCTTTGCGCAATATTAACTTGCTCTCAAAATATCATAAATCTAGACTCTTAACAGATATTCAGCTCGATTCAATTTCCTCGAACAAATGGACTAAAAAGAAAGAAAAGGCTTTAAAGCAAGCGCATGATCATGCCGCAGAGATATTAGATATAGAATCTAGAAGAGCTAGATCATCATCACCCAGCCTTAAAGTTAGTGATGATGATTTTAATAAATTTAATTCATATTTTCCTTACAACGAGACAAAAGATCAGCTAATTGCTATAGATTCAATTCGTAAAGATTTAAGTTTAATAAAGCCTATGAATAGGCTTATTTGTGGAGACGTGGGTTTTGGTAAAACTGAAGTTGCAATGAGAGCCGCATTTATAAGTGTTTACTCTGAAAAACAAGCAATAGTGCTTTGTCCAAGTACAATTCTTGCTAAACAGCACCTTGAATCATTTACTGACAGATTTAAAGAGTCACCAATAAGCGTATCTTTATTAAATAGACACATTAGCTTAAAAAATAGAAAAGAATTAGTTGAAAAATATAATAATAAAGAAATTGATATTCTTGTTTGTACTCATGCTATTTTTAATCAAGATATAGATTATTCAAATACAGGTCTTTTGGTTGTTGACGAAGAGCATAGGTTTGGCATAAAGCAAAAGGATCTAATCAAATCTAAGCAAGATAATATTCATATACTTTATTTATCCGCAACACCAATACCAAGAACAATGAATTTTGTATTTTCTGGACTAAAAGACTTCTCTTTTTTAAACAGTCCACCAGTTAACAGGCTTTCTATAAAATCATTTCTTAAAATATCTGATAATACAATTTTAAAAGAATCAATATCGCGTGAAATACAAAGAGGAGGACAGTGTTTTATTTTGCAGAACAATATAAGCAAAATGCATGGTTTAAAAATCACATTACAAACATTGATACCTGGAATCAAAATTGGAATTGCTCATGGTCAATTAAATAAAAAAGATATTGCTAGTGTAATGGATGGCTTTAGTTCTGGTGAAGTAGATATTCTTATTTGCACAACAATTGTTGAAATGGGACTTGATATACCAAATGCAAATACAATGATTATTGAAGATTCTCATAAGCTTGGATTAGCACAACTACATCAGCTTAGGGGAAGAATAGGAAGATCTAATAAACAAGGTTACTGTTACTTCCTAATACCGGATGTGGTCATACCAAAGCTAGCATCAGAAAGGTTAGAGTCTATAGTCAGGTTATCAAAGTTAGGCTCAGGTTATTTCATAGCACAAGAAGATATGGAGCTTCGAGGTTCAGGAGAAATCCTTGGTGATAAACAAAGCGGTCATATTGCGTCTATTGGTCTTTCACTATACCTTTCGATGCTCAAGTCTGCTATAAAACTTGAAAAAAATGACACAAAAAAAGAGATTATAAAAACTGATGTAAATTTCTTTGATTCAGCCTTTATAAGTAATATTTATATGCCATCGACTATTGAAAGGTTAAAAATTTATAAGCTTATTTATGATGTAGATTCTCATAAAGATATTCAAAAAATTAAATTTTTTCTTGAAGATACTTGTGGCAGAATCCCTCGTGAAACAAGCAACTTACTAAAGAATGCTACGATTAACCAATTAATAGCAGATCTAAGCATGCCTAAATTAACATCAACTAATGAAATCACCTCTATCCAGCTAAGCGAAGCCATCAGTGACGAAACAATACTTAAATTGCTGGAACTTATAAAAACAAATCAATCAATTTATTCATTTGATGATAAAAACAGGTTCAACATAAAAATAAATGAGCCCAATGGGTCGCTTCGAAGAGATAAAATAATAAAATTATTAAATGAATTATTTTAAAAAAATTCTTATTTTATTTCTATCGCTTCAGTCAGTAGGCTCAAATCTATCTATGTCATACAACATAGAGTTAATTATTTTTGAGAATAAAAATGTTGAAACTAAAGAAATTTTTGAGAAAGAATTTAAGATTGAAGTAGATGAAGTATTAAAATTCAGAGAAGTCGATCTTTTTTATAATAAGAACTCATTCAATATAAAAAATAAGGAATCGTTTTTCACTAAGTTATTTGCTGATTTAAATATTAATAGAGATGTTTTAAATAAAGAATCAGTAGATAAAAAAACATCAAATCCAAAGGAATGGTTTCGAAAAAAATCAAATCTGACTATATTAAAGAAGTATGAAACTAGCCTGATTAACTCAAATAATTACAAGCACTTAGAATCTTTATCATGGAAACAAAATATTCCATCAGAAAATTTTTCAAAATTTTTAGAATATGAAAATCAAAATAAAAAATATGGTTTTTTAATAAAATTATATAAAGGGAGGTTTCTTCATGTGGACTTGAAAGCCTATCTTGGAACACTACCTAACAAAAAACTATTCAAATCAGACTTCACAGAAACCTACATAGACTCTTTTAGCTATAGACAATTAAATGTTGAAAATAAGAATCAAGATATAAAAATAACATTAAATGAAAAAAATGATTACGCAAAATTAAACATTGATGATTCTCAAACCATTTATGATAAAAAAAGTGATGTTGAGGTAAAAATATATATAGATGAGAAAAGAAGAGTTTTTCATAATGACGTTCACTATTTTGATCACCCTCGATTTGGAGTTATTCTTCACATAAGCGAAGACACATAGCAGTTAGGCTTTCATAAAGGCATTATCATCTATTGAGTGATCAGTTATATCTTGGACTGATTTCACTTCAGGCACTTGTTCAAGCAAGGTTTTTTCAATACCATCTTTGAGCGTAACATCAACCATACCGCAACCCTGACATCCGCCACCAAATTGCAGGACAGCCACACCCTCCTCTGTAAATTTTGAAAGTGATACATCGCCCCCATGGGATTCAAGCATTGGGTTAATTTCATTATAAATTACATAATTTATTCTATCTTCAACAGGGCTATCAGGAGAAATATTTGGAAGTCTTGCATTAGGAGCCTTTATTGTTAGTTGACCACCAAAATTATCAGTATCAAAATTAACTTCGGAGTCCTCTAGAAATGGAATACTTCTTTTATCAACGTACACTGTAATTAAATCTAGATTCATTATAAAGTCATCAGCTATAACCTCATCTTCTTTGCAATAAGCGAGGCAAGTTTCTGCTTTTGGGGTTCCAGGATCTGAGATGAAAATTCTAATTGACAGATTAGGCTCACCCTTATCAATCAAAAGTTTTGATAAATATTCTTCACCGCTCTTAGTAATGTTTATTATTTTTGTCATAATAGGTTTATGTGGTTTAAAAGAATTATATATGGCTTACTAGGAGTAAGAAATAGGAATGATCTGAAAGATGATTTAGCTAATTTTACTTTATCAAAATTAATATTACTTTTTTTAATACTAAACATTGCCTTTATTGGCTCAATTGTAATGATTACAAGGTATTTTTTGTGACAGATAAATATACAGAAGCTGCTGCGCTAATTTCTACCATAAGTGATGTTATTCCTAAATATAATTTAAGCCCATCTACTGGATTTAGATCAAGGTGTGAATTTGGATATAGAAATGATCATTACACCATGGTTGAAAATGGCAATAAAGTTTTTCTTAAATATTTTAATATAGCCCACCCGGCAATAAATAAATTAATGCCAAAATTGTTAGCTGAAATTAACAAAGTTGAGCTTATTAAGCATAAATTATTTCAAATTAACTTTAGATGCAACAACAAAAACAAAGTGATGGTAACTTTTATCTATCACAAGGAAGCTACAAATGATCTTTTCGAATCGCTAAAAAAGATAAGTTCTATGCTTGATATACACTTAATTTTACGCAGCAAAAAAAAATATTTTTCGTCTACAGATGATTTGCTTGAGGAGATAATTTGCTCAAAAAAACCTTATTCTTTATTTCAAACAGATCAAACGTTTTTTCAGCCAAATAGATTCATGGTTCCTCGTATGGTTAATTTAGTCTGTGATATGGTTGAGAATCCCCATGATTTATTAGAGTTATATTGTGGGTGTGGAACCTTTACTATTCCACTTTCAGGTATTTTTACTAAAATATTTGCAACTGAAAATAATAGAAAATCTATAATGTGCCTTGATAGCGCTATTGAAAAAAATAATGTATCTAATATTAATTATGCTAGGTTATCTTGTGATGAAGTGATGAAAGCTATTAGTGGGCAAACTTTTAGAAGACTAAAAGACATAGATCTTCAAGAATATAATTTTTCACATATTCTTCTAGACCCACCAAGATCTGGCTTAACTAATGATGTCATTGAGCTAGCAAAGACATTTGATAATATTCTTTATATTTCATGCAATGTTGATACATTTGTCAGGGATATGAAATTATTAAAAGGCTTTGAGATTTCTAAATTGCATTTTTTTGATCAATTTGTGAATACACAGCATTTAGAATTAGTATCAATTATCAATAGAAAATAATATCTTTACATCGTGTTAGCATGGTAATACACTATCACGCATGAAAACACTACCCTTATCGAATGCATTACTTCTTTTAAAAAACGAAAAAGAAGTTAGCAAATTTTTAACAGACCTATGTACTCCAGCAGAACTAAAAGCTTTAAATGAAAGATGGTCTGTTGCTCAAACACTTAGCAAAAATGAGTTCTCTTATAGAGAAATTGCAGACAAGCTAAAGACAAGCACCACAACAGTTACTCGTGTTGCAAGATTCCTTTCGAATGAGCAAAACGATGGCTACAAAACAATTATAAAGAGAATAAAATAATGAAAGATAGATTAACAATTGCTTTGCAAAAAAGTGGAAGACTTTCTAATGAAAGCCAGGAAGTACTAAAAAAATCTGGCGTTAAATTTCAAACAAGAGACAGTAAGCTTTTAATAAAATCTAATTCTTTTCCTGTAGATATATTATTTGTTCGTGATGATGACATCCCTAATTTAGTTAATAACGGTGACGCCGATCTAGCAATAATTGGTCAAAATGAATTACTTGAAAAAACACTTTCAAAAAATTTAAACCAAATAAGTACTTTGTTAAAACTTGGTTTTTCAAAATGCAGGCTTTCTTTTGCCATTCCTGAGGGAGTAAATTTTGAATCCTTAAAAGATATGAAAATTGCAACATCATATCCAAACATTGTTCAAAATTACCTAAATAAAAATTTTATAAATGCAAATGTTTCAGACATCCATGGGTCTGTTGAATTGATGCCGCACATAGGAATATGTGACTGTATATGTGATTTAGTATCTTCAGGCGCAACTCTTGAAGCAAATAATTTAAAAGAACTAGACACCATAATGCATTCAGAGGCTGTTTTAATATCAAATAACAACATTAAGAAAAGTAAACTTAAATTAGCTGATACATTAACAAATAGAATAAAGGGTGTTATTAATGCAAGAGAAAGTAAGTATGTAATGTTGAATGCCCCACTCGGCAATGTTGATAAGATATGCAAATTATTGCCTGGCTCTGAGTCTCCAACGATAATTCCTCTTGAAAATAAAGACAAGGTTGCCATTCATTCTTTATGCCAAGAACCAGTTTTTTGGGGGACTATGGAAGAACTTAAAGCAAATGGGGCTTCATCTATATTGGTGCTACCAGTGGAAAAGGTACTAAGCTAATGAATATTGTTAATTATGACAAAAAATTTGTCTTAAAAAAGACTCTTCAGGAATTACCTAAAGATGAGTTTTCGAAAGTTTTAAATTATGAGTCACTTGTAAAACAAGAAGGAGATAAAGGGCTAAGAAAAGTAAATGAGCTTATAGGACTAAGTTCACCTCTTGAATTTAAAGTGTCTAAAGAAGAAATTTTAAAAGCAGATCGTAATCTTGATGAGGGTCTTAAATCTTCTATTTTAATTGCAAAAGCTAATATTGAAAGTTATGCAAAAAGACAATATCAATCACTTAAACTTTCTTCAGAAGATACAACTAGAGGAATTTCATTATGGTCTGAAATTAGACCTATAGATAGAGTTGGTCTGTACATCCCTGGAGGCTCTGCCCCTCTTTTTAGCTCATTGTTAATGCAGGCTATTCCTGCAAAAGTTGCAGGTTGTAAAAATATATATGTATGCACTCCACCAAATGAAGATGAGTCAATAAATCAGGCTATATTATGGATATGTTATATATTAAATATTACAAATATTTATAAGATTGGAGGTTCACAAGCAATTTTTGCTTTAGCAAATGGAACAGAGTCCATAGCAAAAGTTGATAAGATTTTTGGTCCAGGAAATTTATACGTTACAGCAGCAAAAAAAATAGTTTCTGCAGATGTATGTATAGATATGCCCGCAGGACCAAGTGAAGTTTTTATAATATCGAATGAAATTAAAAATACTAGAATTATAGCTGCAGATCTTCTCTCTCAACTAGAGCATGGCTCTGATTCAAGAGCTGTACTTTTGAGTCTAAATAAACATCTTTTAGAGAATGTGAAAGTTGAAGTTAAAAAACAACTCAAGGGCCTAGCTAGACAGAACATACTAAAAGAAAGTATAAATAATTTGGTATTAATTAATTTTGAAAATATAGATGATCTTATTAATTTTTCAAATGAGAATGCACCCGAGCATTTAATAATACCTGATACAAATTTAACATCTCTTCTACCGAAAATACTCAATGCTGGGTCAATATTCTTGGGCGAGCTTAGCCCTGAATCCTTTGGAGATTATGCGTCTGGTTCAAATCACACACTTCCTACAAATGGTTTTGCTAAATCTTATTCAGGTTTGTCAGTAAAAGATTTTACAAAATCTATAACAGTCCAAACCTCGTCAATAGAGGGTTTTAATGAGCTCTCAAATCACGTGATTACTCTTGCAGAAGCAGAAGGTCTAGATGCACACAGCAATGCTGTAAAGGTTAGAAAAGAGATTATTGATTGTAAAGATGAGCATAGGAGCTCTTTTGTCTCAAGATTTACAAATGAAACAAAAATTTATACGAATATTAATATTGATGGCTCAGGTTCATTTTCAATTAATACTGGGTTAAGTTTTTTTGATCACATGCTAGAGCAATTTTCAAAGCATGGTAAGTTTGATTTTATGATAGAGGCAGTTGGTGATTTAGAGATTGACGAGCATCATACAATCGAAGATGTAGCGATTACACTTGGAGAAGCATTCAAAAAAGCATTGCCTAATAGAAATAATATCAAAAGATATTCTTCTATTGAAACGCTGGTTATGGATGAAGCAAAATCTGTTGTTTCAATAGATATGGCATCAAGGCCTAATTTAACTTTCTCGGCTCCAAAAATGAAACCTTATGTTGGGGATTTTCCAACTGAAATGTTTGAGCATTTTTTTATTTCATTCGTCCATACCTTGGGTTTTAATTGCCATATAACCACAAGTGGCAAGAATAGCCATCATGTTATTGAATCAACCTTTAAAAGCTTTGCTAGGTGTCTCGCGTCATCTCTATTAATTGATGATTCAGCAATCAATTCTACAAAAGGTCATATATGAAAATAGGCATACTTGACTGCGGTGGAGCAAACTTGAATTCAATTAAATTTTCGCTTAATAGACTTGGGATTGATTCTATAATATCTAATGATGCATGCGAGCTTGAAAGAGCAGATAAACTTATCATTCCAGGTGTTGGGGCTTCTGATATTGTTATGAAAAAACTAAATGAAAATAGCTTGGATGTTCTCTTAAAGAGCTTTAATAAGCCCATTCTTGGTATTTGTGTTGGTATGCAAGTTTTATTTGAACATTCTCAAGAGGGAGATACATGCTGCTTGGGTTTACTGAAAGGCAAAGTAGAAAAGTTAAAAAGTACCTATGAGCACCCTATTCCACATATGGGTTGGAATTATGTAAATTCAAAATATAAAGAGATTTGTGGCTACTATTATTATGCAAATAGCTACGGTGTTATGAGCCCTGAGAATGAAATAGCTTCAACAGATTATGTAAATACTATTGCAGCAGTTGTAAAAAAAAATAATTTATATGGTTGTCAATTTCATCCTGAGAAATCATCACAGGCTGGCATAAATTTTATAAATTTTTTTATTAATGACTCATGAAAATAATACCTGCAATAGATATTCTTGATGGTAGCTGTGTAAGGTTGCTAAAAGGTGATTTTGGTAAAGTTACTAAGTATGAATCTTCCCCACTGAGACAATCAAACTATTTTAAGAATGAAGGTTTTAATTATCTTCATATAATTGATCTAAATGCTGCCAGCACAAATTCAATGGATAATCTCACTATTATTAAGAAAATTGCATCAACAAAAGGCTTAAAAATTCAAGTTGGAGGTGGGATAAGATCTATGGATCGTATTGAGATGCTTTTCGAAAGTGGTGTTGATAAAGTAATTGTTGGAACTGGAGCAATTGAAAATAAATATTTTTTAGAGCAACTAAGAGAATGCAGCTATTTAAATAAAGTAATATTTGCATTAGATTTCAAAGTAATTAACGAGCTCCCAATGTTGGCTACTCATGGCTGGTCGGTAGAATCAGAAATTAATTTATATGATTATTTGTCTAAAAATAGCTGGATAAAGAATATTTTGGCTACGGATATTAGTCTTGATGGAACAATGAAAGGACCAAACAAAGATATATATAAAAAAATTATTTCTTTGAATGCTTTTAAATTTACAGCATCTGGTGGCATAGGAGATATTGACGACCTTAAGTATCTAAAAGCGATAGGAGCAAATGAATGTGTTGTTGGCAAAGCTATATATGAGAAACAAATATCGATGATGGATCTTAGAAATGTTAACTAAAAGAATTATCCCTTGTCTAGATGTCGCTAATGGCTCTGTTGTAAAAGGAGTAGGGTTTAAAAATCACACTAAAGTTGGATCAATTATTGAGCTATCTGAAAAATATGATTCTGAGGGAGCTGATGAGCTTGTATTTTATGACATCAAGGCCAGCACAACAAATACACTTGTATCAAAAAACTGGGTCAGGGAGGTTGCAAAAAATATATCTATACCTTTTTGTGTAGCAGGTGGAATATCAAGTGTGAATAGTGCAAGAGAAATATTAAATTCTGGTGCGGATAAAGTATCTGTTAATTCACCAGCTATAGAAGACCCTTTGCTAATAAAAAAACTTGCAAATGAATTTGGAAGTCAGTGCGTAGTAGTAGGAATAGATACCTTTGATAATAATAACTATTACTCTGTTCATGCTAAAACAGGAAGTGAAGCAACAAGTCATGAGACAAACATTGAAACTATAAATTGGATTAATATTGTTCAAGAAATGGGAGCTGGTGAAATTGTATTAAATTGTATGAATCAAGATGGTAGAAGGTCTGGTTTTGATCTCAAACAAATAAAACTACTACAAAAAAATATAAATGTTCCTTTCATAGCATCAGGTGGTGCCGGGTCAGTCAATGATTTTGTTGATTTATTCAAAAATACAAATGCTAGCGGTGGTCTGGCAGCATCTATATTTCACAAAAATATAATAAGCCTTGCTAATTTAAAAAATTATCTTAGGTTGAACAAAATTAATATAAGGAATTTATGAAAGATATAAATATTAAATATGACTCTAAAGGGTTAGTGCCTGCAATTATACAAAATTCATCCACTCTAGATGTATTGATGCTGGGATATATGAATGATGACGCATACAAACAAACAATTGAAACGGGAGTGGTAACTTTTTTTAGTAGATCCAAAAATAGATTGTGGGTAAAGGGAGAAACCTCTAATAATAAATTAATTGTAGATGATATATATATTGATTGTGATAAAGATACGGTTCTAGTTTCAGCAACACCACTCGGACCAACCTGTCATAAAGGACCATGGACTTGCTTTGATGATAAGAATCTTACCAATAAAACTTTTATAAATAAGTTAGAGAGTATTATTGACTCTCGTATAAGTAGCGAATATAAAAATTCTTATATTAAGAGCCTTTATGAAAAAGGTGTTAAAGAAATAGCAAAAAAAGTCACTGAAGAAGCAGGCGAAACAGCTATTAGCGCAGTTACTAAAGATGGAAGGTTGATTGAAGAATCTGCTGACCTTCTTTTCCATTTAGCAGTTCTTCTGAAGAATCAAGGCTTTAGTTTTGAAGATGTTCTTGACGAACTTAAGAGTAGAAATATTAATCAGTAGATTTTACTTCAATATAATCAATTTCAAATCTACCTCTAGATGGATTTGATAAATTTGAACATTGCTCGTCTTTACATATCGCATTATTATCTAAACGACCTCCGTCAAAGTCACCACCGATCGCAACATTAAGAATCAAATAAAATGATTCGTTATAAGGCCAGTAATCATTCATGATTCTATTGCTTGTAGAATTAAACTCATAGAATGGTTCAGTCATTGTATCCAAATACACTTCGATTGAATTTTCTATTCTTTTAAATGTTAAAGAATGGAAAGTGTCTTGAAAATTAACAGCTAGTGGAACTTGTGCATCAACAGAGTAAAGCTCTCTTGGTGGCCCCCAGTGAACAGCAGAGCCTATAGTTTGAGCTATTCTCCCTCTCGCCTCCATGATATCCATTTCGCCATCTCTTGGCCATGATTTTTCACCCTCTATAAAACCTTGAGGTAGAAACCAAATAGCTGGCCAAAAACCTGTACCGGCAGGAACTTTAAAACAAGCCGTTGTTTCTGTATCTATTCCTACCAATAAACCTGTTTTACCATTTGATTTACTTGTTATTATTCGTGCAGAGGTATGATCAGCAACATAGTTACAGTCTCTATTTATACAGTATGGGTCTTCAAATGGTGTTGTGGTGTTGTAGATTGCTTGTATTACAAGTTTTCCATCATCTATGAATGCATTTTCAGTACTATTGGTTTCTGAATTATAGTTTTTAGCAGCATTTGGGGCATCACTAGTATAATACTGTTCTTCATTATTCCCCCAGCCCTGGATGAATGTCCCATTACTATCAAAAAATCCACTTCCTTGCTGAAAGGTGTATATATCAGGATTGATAATGCTGGAATCAAAGTTATCAATCCAATAATCAGATGAATCGTTTGCTGGAGTTTTGCAATAAGAATCTTTTACTTCGTTATAAATTTCATAACCTATAGAGCCATTTGGGTCAGCTTGTACATTTACAGAAATAGATGCAGTTGCGTCTTGCGTTCCTGATGTGCCTGAACAAGTCAAGATAAAGGTATAAGATCTTAACTCTGTAAGTTTTACTGAAGATGTGCCGGATGTTGCAGCGGCACCAGACCAATCACCACCCCTTGTACATGTATTTGTATTAGATGTTGACCAGGTTAGAGTAACATCATTATTGATAACAATAAGATCGCTATTTGCAATAAAGGAATTAAAACTAGGGGCTGATGGAGTTGGAATAACACCTGAAGATCCAGATGAAGATGAGCCTCCACCACCTCCACCACAGGATGATATTATTAAAATAAATGAAAAAAACTTAACTATATTATGCATATTTAAACTTGAAAAAATATTATATTTTATATTCGTCTGAAAGAGCTTTGATTTCTTTACGTAAAACAATAAGTCCTATTAAGTTTGGTATTGTTACCAAGGCCACAACTACATAAGCTATGTTCCAAACAACCTCAGTATCTATAATAGAGGCTAAGAAGAAGCAAAAGACATAAAGTATTCTGTACCAAATAACACCCTTTTCACCAAAAATATAAGCAGTAGATCTGTCACCATAGTAAGACCAAGCTATAACTGTAGAGAATGCAAATAGCAAAAGACCTATAGCAACTATATATTCACCATATTTACCCAAAACCCCAGAAGAAAATGCTTTAGCGGTTAATTCTGCAGAATGTATTAAAGATTTACCATTAAGCAATATACCTGATTGAGATACTTTGCCAGAAGAAACGATGATATTACCTGAATACAAAAGTCCAGATTTATAAAATAGAACATCTTCGGCAATTGAATTTTTATGAAGAATGGTAATTTTTTGGGTTACCAATTCACCATTTATAACCTCAAGCTCCCCATCAAAAGGGATAGCATTTGAATCTTGATTATATAAATAAGCTTGAAGATTTTTAACATCATCAGCTTTTGATTCATCATAAATCCCATTGATAACATGTGTAGAGGTTCTATCAAAATCATTTTCAAACTTTTCTGTCCATACCCCACTAGAGAGAATAACAAGAGCTGTGATAGTACATACTACGATGGTATCGATAAATGGCTCTAAAATAGAAACCATTCCCTCTTCGAGGGGATTTTCTGTTTTAGAGGATGCATGGGCAATAGGAGATGACCCTTGGCCTGCTTCATTTGAATACAAGCCTCTTGCAACACCATACTTCAAGCTCATTGCAAAACTTGCACCCAAGAAGCCACCAAGTGCTGATGATCCAGTGAAGACCTGACTAAAAATTGACGTGATCGATGGAATTATATTTTCATAATTATCAAAAATTATTACCAATGATGCAGCAATGTATATAAAACCCATAGTTGGAACTAGCTTGCTTGCTATTAAAGCTATTCTTTTAATGCCACCTATGATCACAAGCCATAAAAGAACAGCTAAAATAAGACCAGTAGCAAATTTAGGAATTGTAAATGTTGATTCCATTACATTAGCAATGTTATTAATCTGCGGCATATTTCCAGACCCAAGAGCTGTAATCATCATTAAAGCTGAAAAGGTTATTGCTAACCATTTCATATTCAATCCCTCCTCCATGAAGTACATTGGTCCACCAGAAACTGTTCCATCTGGAAGAATACGCCTGTATTTATGTGCTAACGTGACTTCAACAAATTTTGTTGTCATGCCGAAAATAGCTGTTATCCACATCCAAAAAATTGCAGCAGGTCCCCCAATCCATATTGCCAAGGCAACACCTCCAATATTCCCCGTACCTACTGTGCCTGATAAAGCAGTTGAAAGAGCTTGAAATGGAGTTGTCTCACCCTTGGTGGTATCTTTTACAAACTTACCAGAAAGAATCCTCCAGCCATGTTTGAAATACCTAAATTGAGGAAACTTTAAATAAATAGTAAAGAAGAGACCTGTTCCAATTAAGAAGGCTGGAAACCACCATGAGCCACTTAAATAACCATCAATAAATAATAAAAATTCATTAAATTTAACCATATTATTTTAACCACTCTAGAAGATCGGTATAACCACCAATCAGTTCGTCATTTATAAATATTTGAGGCATAGTTCTGGCAGCAGGATTTCTAACTAGCAACTGTTTAAAAACACTAATATCTTCAGCATCGTGAAGAGTGTAATCAATTCCTTTAGATTCAAAATAATTCTTTGCCATTACGCAATAAGAACAGTTAGATTTAGAGTAGATTTCTACATTTTCGAACATAATCATTCCTTAGAAAAATTGAATACTTAAAAAGATGATTTATCTTATAATATATTTTGTATTTAATCATGCGGGAGCAATAAATAATGTCACTATTCAATTTAAATAATAAAAATATTCTTATTACAGGCTCGTCTAAAGGAATTGGTAAATCTATAGCGCTTAATTATGCAAAACTAGGTGCAAAAGTAATAATTTCTAGCAGAACAATCAAGGATTGCGAGAAAACAGCTAGTGAAATTAATAATGAGGTGGGTGAAGAGCTGGCCTTTCCAATTGCTGCGAATATAAGTCATGAAGAGCAGCTTAATTTTTTAGTAACAGAAACAAGAAAACTACTTGGAAGAATAGACGTTCTAGTTTGTAATGCTGCAACAAATACCCATATGGGGTCAATGTTAGATATGCCTATTGAAGCGTTTGATAAAGTTATGAATAATAATATTAGATCAAATCAGATACTTAGCAATCTTGTTATACCTGAAATGGTAGATAGGAATGATGGAGCAATAATAATAATATCTAGTATTGCTGCGCTTAGAGGTACCTCCATTCTTGGTGCTTATAATATAAGTAAAGCAGCTGATGTGATGATTGTAAAAAATATTGCAGCAGAATTTGGAAAGAATAATATTAGAGCTAACTCTATTGCACCTGGTTTGATTAAAACTGATTTTGCAAAAGATCTTTGGAATAATCCAGATATTCTTAAATCAGTTCTAAGAACAACACCTATGGGAAGAATTGGCACCCCAGATGAAATAGCCGGTGTTGCAGTCCTATTGGCATCAAAAGCTGGCGAGTATATTAACGGTCAAACCATTGTAGTAGATGGTGGAACTACTGTGGTCTAAATGAAGTTTTAATGTCGCTAAATAGATAATTAAATATATGAGATTCGTTGATTGATTTAACCCTGTAAAAATTAAACTTTAAATCATTAATATCATTAATAATATTAGATATTTTTAAATTACTAAACGTAAAACTATCAAAAACCGCATAAACTCCACCAAGCTTTCTGTTACATAATTTTGAAGAAAGAAGAATTTTTAAAACTTCAACTGTGAAGTTGAGTTTCTCAATCAAATCAAGGTCATAGTCAGCAAAATCTTTTATAAATTCATTTTGGGGAATTTTATTACCAAGGTAGTTTGAAAATAGCTCAATATACTCTTTAAATATTTTTGCATTATCAGAATTTATAGAATCTAGAATTTGTATTGGTGTGAAGTAACTTGGAAAATCTAACGAAGAAAAATCAGATAAACCCTGACCTTCAAGCCATGAATTAATTTCCTCTCTGGACGGATTTTTTATGTTTACAGTCTGACATCTGCTGTAGATGGTTGATTTGAGTGAATGAGGCCTACTTGTGGTCATTAAAATATATGAAAAAGCGGCTGGTTCCTCCAAAGATTTAAGCAATGCATCTTGAGAGGCTAATGTCATATTATCAACGTTATGCATAAGTAAAACTTTATTCTTTGAAATTGAAGGTGTTAAGTTTAAAAAACTAATTGCATCTCTTTTACCCTTTTCAGAATCCCATTTATCATCCTTGCGCCTACTTATATCCCCTACTTTAATTGTATCTTTATCTAGCTCATAGAGATCGGGATGGTTCTTTGAATCAATTAACTTGATATGCTCTTTTAATATTTGGTCATTTAAGCCATATAGTAGAATATTATTAGTTAAATCACTTACAAGTGAGCGCTTTCCAACACCAACAGGCCCATTAATTATTATGGCATGAGGCAGCGTTGCAATAGAGGTTTGTAATATTTTTTGATCCAACCAAGGATAAGTAACAGAGCTCACAATATCGTTTTTATTTGAGAGATAATCTGACGATGTATAACAGACTCAAGCTGATCAGCATTAATTATTTTAACCCTGTGTGGGTGATTGGAAGCAATACTTATATAACCTTGCCTAACTTTATTAAAAAAATCTAATCCGGATGACTCTATTCTGTCTTTTAGATCATTGGATTTTCTTTTAAAGCCCTTTTCAACATCAAGATCTAATAGAAAAGTCATTGAAGGACTTGGGCATTTAGTAAACTCAATTAACTGATTAATAAAATCCACTGAAAGACCTCGACCATAACCTTGGTAAGCAATAGACGCATCAAAATATCTATCAAAAAGAATAATATCAAATTCACTGGAGGTAATTTTCTCATTAATCAGTTGAGATCTAGCAGCAAACATTAAAAGCAATTCAGTTTCGTTAGATAGAGAAATTTCGTTTGAAAGCAAAATGTCGCGTATTTTTTCACTAGCCATAGTGGAACCAGGCTCTCTAACAATAGAAGTATTGAGGTTCTGATTTTCAAACCAGTCTTTTAATAAGTTGATTTGTGTGGACTTGCCAACACCTTCAATACCCTCAAAGCTAATAATCATTTGTCTAGCCCAAGCCTTTTTATAGCTTGCTTATGCTCATCATAAGTCTTTGAAAAATAATGTGAATTTTTAGAGTTTGCTACAAAATAAAAATAATCGCCAGGTGAGCTTAAGATAGCTGCTTGCAATGAAGATTTTGAGGCAAATGCTATTGGTGATGGAGGTAAGCCATTAATCATATATGTATTATAGGTATTTCTTTTGTTAAGAATATCAGATTTTTTAATATCTCCATCAAAATTAGGTAATAAGCCATAAATAATTGTTGGGTCCGCCTGTAGCCTCATATTTTTTTTGAGTCTTGCCAAAAACACGCTAGCAATCTTATTTTTTTCTTCAAAGTTACCAGCTTCCTTTTCAATTATTGAAGCAAGAATGATTGCTTCATATTTAGTATTTAATAAATTGTTATCAGGTTTAAGCATCCAAATAGAATCTATAAACTTCATTAGGCTGTCATAGCTCTGATCGAAAATATCAGATGCGTTGTGACCCTTGTAATAAAAAAAAGTGTTGGGAAGTAACATTCCCTCTTTATAATCTAATTTGTTGTAAATACAGCTAAGATAAGAGCAATTATTATTAAGCATTGAATTGTTAACTAATGCCTCTAGTTCAAATATATTTGAACCATCAGGGATTGTAAAAGATCTTTGATAATATTTGCCATTATGTAAATCACTAATAATATCTAAGAGTTTTTTATTCTTGATGTAGTATTCGCCAGCTTTAAAAGATTTAATATTTTTTATTTTTAAATATATTTTCAACAACATTTTTTTTTCAGGAGACATCGATATAACATTATCAATAGAGCTATAAATTGATTCACCAGCAAGCACATCTAAGAAATCAATAGATGTATTTTTATGGTTTAAAAAGGCAAAATAAGGACCAATAAATAATAAGGGCGTAACTATTAGAGTAAGTATTATTATCTTAATATTAAGTTTCACTAAACTCTTTTAAAAATTAATGAGGAATTAGTTCCACCAAAGCCAAACGAGTTATTCATTACAGTTGTAATTTTTCTCTCTCTTGCTATGAGGGGAGTAAAGTCAAGGCCGCAATTTGGATCTAAATTGTCAAGATTTATTGTCGGAGGTACAACACCATCTCGAATTGCAAGCAATGAAAAAATAGATTCTATTGCACCTGCAGCACCTAGCGTATGCCCTGTCATAGATTTTGTAGAACTTATATTGGGTGTTGTATTTGTAAATATAGATTTAATTGCATTTGACTCAGCAAGATCACCTAATGGTGTTGAAGTTCCATGAGCGTTAATATAATTGATTTCTGAACAATCTATTTCAGCATCTTTAAGCGCCTCTTGCATGGCTGTTGCAGCACCTCTTCCATTCTCAGGCGGTGCTGTCATATGATATGCGTCTGAACTCATACCAAAACCAATTAATTCACCATAAATATGAACATTTCTTTTTACTGCATGCTCATATTCTTCAAGAACTAATGATGCTGAACCATCTGATAAAACAAAGCCATCTCTATCTTTATCCCAAGGCCTACTAGCTGTTAGTGGATCAGAGGATTCAGATAAAGCACGAGCTGCAATAAAACCACCAATTCCAAGAGGTGTACTTGACATTTCACCGCCTCCAGCAATCATAATATCAGCATCTCCGTAAGCTATTGATCTAGCTGACATCCCTATGGAGTGACTTGCGGCAGAGCATGCTGTCACGGTACTCATGGAAGGTCCAGTAAATCCATTTCTAATAGATATAAGTCCTGAGGCCATATTGATAATAGATCCAGGCACAAAAAACGGTGATATTTTTTTATAGCTATATTTGTTTAATAGGTTGTGATTTTTTTCAATATTAGATATTCCTCCAATACCTGAACTAAAATTCACGCCTACGCGCGAATAGTTAATTGAGCTATCGATAGATGCGTCTTTTATTGCTTGTGAAGAAGAAATTAAAGAGTACTGAATAAACGGGTCTAGCCTTCTTATTTCTTTGACATCAAGATATTCTTTATAGTCTAGATCTTTAATTCTTCCACCAATTGTTACTGGTGAACCGGGTATATTTGTTTCATTAAAAGAAATGCCTGACACACCATTCTTACAGGCATCCCAGGCATCATTAATACTATTTCCAATGGGGGAAACAATCCCCATACCGGTAACTACAACTCTTCTTTGTAGTTTCACGAAATTTAGGAATTAGAATTTATATAATCTACAGCTTCGTTTACAGTTGAAATTTTCTCAGCATCTTCATCGGCAATTTCTAAATCAAATTCTTCTTCTAATGCCATTACTAACTCAACAGTATCAAGTGAATCTGCACCTAAATCATCAACAAATGAAGAGTCATTATTAACTTCTTCAACTGATGACCCAAGCTGATCACTTACTATTTTTTTTACTCTGTCTTCAATACTCATATTATCTCCCTTGATAAAAAGAATGCTATTTTACATCTTTTAAAAATAAGATGCATTTTTTAATGCATAAATAATCCGCCATCTACAGATATTGTTTGGCCTGTTATATAGCTAGCTTCATCAGACGCAAGAAAATATACAAGCTCTGATATATCACTTGTGCTACCCATTCTTTTAAGAGGTATCTTGGATTCTAGATCTAGCTTAGCTTTTTCATCTAGATATTCAGTCATATCAGTATCAATAAATCCAGGGGCGATAGAATTAACAGTTATGTTTCGTGAGCCAACTTCTTTAGCTAATGATTTAGTAAAACCGCTTAAAGCAGCTTTAGAAGAGGAATAGTTCACCTGACCCGCATTTCCCATAAGGCCTGATACTGAAGAAATATTAATTATTTTTCCAGATCTATTTTTAACCATCTGTTTAATAAACATTTTAGTTATATTAAAGGTGCCCGTTAGATTGATATTTAAAACATTATCCCAATCATCATCTTTCATTCTTAAAAAAAGTTGGTCAGCTGTAATGCCAGCATTATTTACTAAAATATCCGGCAGTAATTCTTTTTTCTTAAGCAAGCTGAATGCTTCCTTTATTGAGTCTCTATCTGTTACATCTAGTTTTAAAGGAGTAAAGGTCCCTTTAAAGTCATCATCCATAAATTCAAAATCTGAGCGGGCTGTACCAACAACATTAAAACCTTTTCTAGCAAAGTAGTAAGCTATTGACTTGCCTATTCCTCTGGATGCTCCAGTTATTAAAATATTTTTCATATCATATTCCTTAAATCTTCTTCGAAACTTTGTGAGGACATCGTAAGAATATTCTCAATCCCATTTTGTTTAGCTAAACCAGATAAAACTTTGCCAGGGCCACACTCAATTAATATGCCATTATTGCTAGCTATCTGTTTCATTGTCTCCACCCATTGCACCGGCTTTGTGAGCTGTTTAATTAAATTATTTTTTATTAATTCAGGGTTTTGAATAACTTTTCCATTCACATTTTGAACAACATCGACCGCTGGTTTTATAATATCTATATTATCAAGCTCTTTTTGAAACTTTAGAGCTGATTCATTCATTAATGAACAATGTGAAGCCGTTGAAACTTTAAGTTTGATGCACCTCTTGGCACCCTCTTCTTTTAATTTAATTGAGGCAATATCTATGGCCTTGTGGTCTCCACCTATAACGATTTGATTGGGAGTATTTATATTGGCCGGTGCCACAAATACATCTTCTTCATTGCTAATATCAATACAAATTTTGTCTATTACTGATTGTTTTAAGCCCATCACAGCCAACATGGAACCGCTTGGAGCTTCTGACATAAATAAACCTCTTTTATAAACAAGTCCAAGCACAGTATTTAATTCAATAGAGCCTGCAGCAAGAAGAGCTGAAAATTCTCCAAGAGAATGGCCAGCTAATAGGTTGAATTTATCAGAAAGTAATTTGGTGAGTTTTCTAAAGTATAAGTGAGAAGATAATACTAATGCAGGTTGTGTGTATTGGCTTTGATTTAATTTTTCTTCGTCAGTGGAAATAATATCGAGCAAATCAAAACTAAAAATATCTGTATCATATCCGGAGGATAGAATATCTACATTGCTGAATTGGTCTAGCATACCAATAGATTGAGAGCCTTGTCCTGGGAAGACAATGCTAATATGTTTAGCCATACCTAACTGAGTTCTTCTTCTGCCTCATCCTTTTCAGGTTTTCTAAGATCTTTCACTAGCCTGCCCTTATAGAAACCATCTTTAGTCATTTGATGACGAAGATGCCTTTCACCTGAAACAGGGTCTGTTGAAAGCGTAGAGCTTTTCAATGAGTCATGAGATCTTCTCATACCTATTCTTGATCTAGTTTTCTTACTTTTTTGAACTGCCATAATTAACCCTTTAAAAAAACCGTATCCTATCAAATTTGCTAATCATTTGGTACCTTTTTTTAATTAAATACATTTATTAAATCTTCAAACGTTTCGTCAATATCTGCTGTTAAATTAATCTCATTCAAATCCTTGTCAACAAAATTAAGTTTGTGGGCATGCAAACCCATTCTTTTAACCTTTTTAGATATTTTTTTATTGTAATCCCAGTCACCATATTTCTTATCATTAATTATTGGGTGTCCCATCTCATTAGCATGAACTCTTATTTGATGAGTTCTTCCTGTAAATATTTGCACTTCAACATAAGTTGAATCTTTATATTTTTTTATAATTTTAAATTTAGATTGAGCTGACTGATGATTATCACCAACTGGTGATTTTATTTCGATATTTTTATTAAGTATTCCTTTTAAGATTGCTATGTATACTTTATTTACCTTCCTGGCTGAAAGCTGTTCATAAAAATGTTTTGAAGACTGTTTATTTTTAGAGAGAACTAAACAGCCAGATGTCTCTTTATCAATTCTATGGCATAAATCAATGGACTGACCAAAGATAGATCTCATTATTGAAATAACACCAAATTTATTATCTGTACCGCCGTGAACGGCCAAACCAATAGGCTTATTAATAGCAATGAAGTTTGCATCTTCATATATAACTGATTTTTTTAATAAAACCTTTAAATTTTCTGGTATGTATACCTCACCTTTTGAAGGAATAACTATATAGGGTGGCAGCCTTAAATTGTCTCCTGCTTGAATTTTTGAACTAGGTTTCACTCTGCCAGAATTAATTCTAATCTCACCTTTACGAATCATGCTGTAAATTTTTGATTTTGGCATATCAAATAGAACTGACATTAAATAATTGTCTAGCCTTCTGTTTGAATTATCACTATCTATAACTATTTTTTTGACACTCATCATACAAATCTATAGGATAAGAGTCTAAATAACTAGATAAACTAGTTATATTTTAATAATAAAGATAATTACAACAGTTTTTTTATTGCCTTTTATGAGGCATACCTTTTAAGCAAGCAGAAATAAGACTTAATAAGGACGAGCTTTAGCTCACTGCTGATTTATCTTCCTATACTTAGGGAGACTAGAATGAAAAGAATTTTAATCAATTCATCTTATGGAGATGAACTTCGAGTTGCACTTGTTGATGGTGCAAAATTATACGACTTAGATACAGAATCACCTGACAGGGTGCTGCTGAAAGGTAGTATTTTTAAAGCTACTGTTTCAAGAATTGAATCAAGTTTAGACGCTGCTTTTGTCAACTTTGGTTCAGAAAGACATGGTTTTCTACCCTTAAAAGACCTATCGAGCGAATTTTATAAAAAAAATGCAAATGGTAAGTCCGAATGTACACTAAAGGAAGGTCAGGACATCATTGTTCAAGTTACCAAAGAAGAGCGAGGAACTAAGGGCGCTGCGCTTACCACTCAAATTGGTCTTGCTGGTAGATTTTTAGTTCTAATACCAAATTCATCACGATCTGGTGGTATATCAAGAAGAATTAGCGGTGAAGAAAGAGACCAAATTAAAGATGCTCTCTCTAACCTAGATATACCTGAAGATATGAGCGCAATTGTTAGAACAAATGGCCTTGGCAGAACTTCAGAAGAGCTTGCTCTAGACCTGTCTTACCTTTTAGCTCTATGGGAAGAAATTTCAAAAACATTTGATAGTGCACCCAGCCCCTCTCTGATATTTAGAGACGATAAGCTAATAGTAAGAGTTGTTAAAGACTATTTTAAAGAAGATATTGAAGAAATATTAATAGATGATAAGCCAACATACGATGAGGCTTTGGAATTTATAAGTGCAGTACTTCCAGATCATGCGGATAAAGTTAAATACTATGATGAAGAAATACCTTTATTTAATAGGTATCAAATTGAATCTCAAATAGAACTAGCTTTTCAAAGAGAAATTTCGCTAACTTCAGGTGGCTCTATAGTTATAGATCCAACTGAAGCAATGACCGCTATTGATGTAAACTCTGCTAGGTCAACAAAAGGAAAGGATATTGAAGATACAGCTTACAAAACTAATTTAGAGGCAGCTAGAGAGGTTGCAAGACAGTTGAGATTAAGAGATGTTGGCGGTCTAGTTGTTATTGATTTTATAGATATGATGGATTCAAAACATCAAGAAAAAGTAGAATCAGCATTTAGAAAGGCTGTTTACACGGATAGAGCTAGAGTGCAAATCTCAAGCATCTCAAGATTTGGATTACTTGAAGTGTCAAGACAAAGGCTTCGACCTTCATTAAATGAATCATATGATATAGAGCACGTTCTTGTCAGAGGCCCAAGGTCATTAGGGCAATCCATATTAAGAATTATTGGAGAGGACTCTGCTAAGGATAATACAGCTGAAATTCAAGTTTTCGTTCCATCTGATGTTGCAAGTTATTTATTGAATGAAAAAAGAAATGACATTATGCATATTGAAAAATCTAATAGTATAAAAGTCATAATTGTTGCTGACCCATATAAATCAAGACCTTATTACAAAGTACTTAGAGTGAAATCAAGTGATGTAAAAAATATTGACTCCTATAAATTAGTGCCAAATAGTCCTGAACCAGATACTGATTGGAGAGATGATAAAAATATAAATAAATCAATGAAACCTCTTGTAAGTGGGATTAAACCACCCAAGATGCCTAAAAAGAAAAAAGATGGTCTAGTCAGCTGGATTAAAAGTATTGCAGGAATTGATAGTGAAGATAAAAAAACTAAAAAAGTTGTTAAAAAATCTAATAATAGGAAGCCTCAACAAAGAAGAAATGCTAATAGGAAACCTACACAAGGTGTAAATACTAAAAAACCTGTTCAGAACAAGCAGAATCAACAAAATAAAAAACCGGTTAATAAAAAGCCAAATCAGCAACAAAAAAAGCCAAATGATTCTCAAAAGAATTTAAGCAAAAAACCTACTGAGCAAAAAAATTCTGTTCAATCAAATTCTAACCAAAAAAGTCAGAATAATAAAAATATTAAGAATGACACTATTTCAAAAAATACTAACTCTCCTAAAACAAGCGAGCCTGTCCAAAATAAAGATTTGAAGAAAAAAGCTAAGGTTGTAAATAAGCCTGTAGAAAAAAAACTAGCTAAAGAGAAAACAGAAGCTCCGAAGATTAAGAAGCCTCTGATTCAAGAAATTAAGAAGGAAACAAAGGTTAAGAAAGAGATCCCTACAAGAGCATCTAATGACCCTCGAGATAAGACTTAATTAACTGTCCTGAAATAGATGTGGTAGGTGGTATTCTTGGTAAATTGGTGGGTTTAAACCAATTAGCTTCTACTATCTCCTCACCGTCTACTATTATATCGCCAGAATCATACTCGCATTTAAATGCAATCATAAGCTGATTTGGAAAAGGCCATGGCTGGCTTCCAAAATAATCTATATTCTTAATATTTAGACCGACTTCTTCCATCACCTCACGCTTGAAAGTTTCTTCAAGTGTTTCTGATGCTTCTACAAAACCAGCAATTGCGCTAAACATTCCTTCTGGAAAAAGTTTATTACGAGCTAATAAAATTTCATCGCCCTTAGTAATTATCCCAATTACGCATGGTGATATTCTTGGATAGATCATTTCTTTGTTACATGAGCAATAGAAAGCGCTCTCTTTAGATGAGAATTTATTAAGAGCACCGCAAGAGCCGCAATATTTTGATGTTTTCAACCAATGAAGTAAATGCTGCGCTCTACCAATAATAGAAATTTCATTTGGTGAAGAGTTGGTTAGTATATTTCTTATATCAGTCTCTATTAATGAATTGTAGCCTTGATCATGTAAATCAAAGTTGCAACAAGATACATCTACAGCAAGATATTGTGAATTTTCATCCTCACCTATACCTATAATGGTTGCTTTTGAATAATCAATATTGAAAAAAAGTGATTTAAGTATTGATGAGTTGGAATTTTTATCAAAGATAACTTTCTTATCATTAAAAATAATAAGCGAATTATCTAAATTATTTGTCTTAAAATCTAAAAATCTTTTAAAATACATTGTAAATAAACTTTTATTATAATTATGTTAAATGAATTAATGAGAATGTTTCTAGGCAACTCTCCAAAGTGGTATAAGTCTACCATAATAGCTTTCTTAATCTTAAACCCCTTTATATTATTTATCTGTAATTCAATGGGATTGAATGGGGGATTTATAACTGGTTGGATCTTTTTAATAGAATTTATATTTACCTTAGCGCTCGCTTTAAAATGCTACCCCCTTCAACCGGGAGGTTTGCTGGCTATTCAGGCGATAGTATTAGGATTAACTACGCCCTATCATGTCCTTTATGAAATTGAGCATAATTTAGAGGTAATACTTCTATTAATCTTCATGGTTGCTGGGATTTTCTTTATGAAAAACCTAATGCTCTCTATATTTACTGGTTTACTTTTAAAAGTTAAATCTAAAACAGCCTTAAGTCTTCTTTTTTGTTTTTCAGCAGCAATTCTATCAGCATTTTTAGATGCCTTGACTGTTACTGCGGTATTAATAGGAGTGACAATAGGTTTCTATAGAATTTATCACACTGTTGCATCGGGTAAAAATTTTGGTGAAGAGCATAATCACAATAATGATAATAATTTAACAGAAGTTGGGGCTGTCGATTTAGAAAGATTTAAAGCTTTTTTAAGAGATCTTATTATGCATGGGGCAGTTGGTACTGCATTAGGTGGCGTCTGTACTATTGTTGGTGAGCCACAAAACTTATTAATAGCAAATATTGCTGGGTGGGAGTTTGTAGAGTTTTTTATTAAAATGGCTCCAGTAACTATGCCTGTTTTCTTTGCTGGATTAGTTACATGCTATTTAATTGAAAAATTTTCAATTGCTGGATTCGGTAATCAAATGCCAATCAGTGTTAGAAAGGTTTTTAACGATTTTGCCATTCATGATGCGGCTAATACAACCACCAACCAAAGAGCTCAATTGCTTGTTGAATTAGTTGTTGCTGTATTTTTAGTTGTTGCACTTGCCTTGCATTTAGCTGCAGTTGGGCTAATTGGGCTTTGCATAATAATTTTACTAACATCGTTTAAAGGAATTACAGAAGAGCATGATTTAGGAGAAGCTTTTCATGAAGCTCTACCATTCACCGCTCTTTTGGCAGTATTTTTTGCAATAGTTAGCGTTATAAACGATCAGCTACTTTTCGCCCCACTTATTACATTTGTTTTAATGCAAGATGTTTCAACCCAACCTTCTCTATTTTTTGTAGTGAATGGTGTTTTGTCAGCTATTAGTGATAATGTATTTGTTGCAACAATATATATAAATGAAGTTAAAACAGCTCTTGATGCTGGAGATATAACGGTTGATCAGTTTAATAAATTAGCAGTTGCAATAAATACTGGAACTAATATACCAAGCATAGCCACCCCTAATGGGCAGGCTGCATTTTTATTCTTACTAACCTCATCCTTGGCTCCGCTAATTAATCTTTCATATATGAGAATGGTTGTCATGGCACTACCCTATACAATCGTTCTAAGCATTGTTGGGTTTATATCTATTATTAATTTTATATAATGGATTTTAAAGCTGCTCATAGAGCTTGTGTCGCTCCTATGATGCAATATACAGATATGCATGATAGGTATCTTCTAAGATTGATTTCAAAAAATACCTATCTTTATACAGAAATGATCACTACCGGAGCTTTAATATTTGGAAAATGTCTTGATCAGTTAGATTTTAATAAAGAAGAGCATCCTGTGGCAGTTCAGCTAGGTGGCTCAGATTTAAATGACTTAATAGAATCATCTAAAATATCTGAAGGTTATGGCTATGATGAAATTAATTTAAATGTTGGCTGTCCATCTGATAGAGTGCAAAAAGGAAGATTTGGTGCTTGCTTAATGCTTGAGCCTGAGCATGTGGCTAATTGTTTAAGCGAAATGCAAAATGCTGTCACCATACCAGTAACCATAAAGTGCAGACTGGGTATTGATGATAATGATTCCTATGAATTTTTTGAAAATTTTGTAAATGTTGTTAAGAATGCAGGTATAAAGAATTTTATAATACATGCAAGAAATGGGATCTTGAGTGGCTTAAGTCCAAGACAGAATAGAATGATTCCTCCTTTAAAATATGACTTTGTATATAAACTTAAAAAAGATAATCCAGATCTAAATATTATAATTAATGGAGGCATTAAAAACCTTGAGGAGTCATTAGAGCACCTTGGTCATGTCGATGGTGTGATGATAGGTCGAGCTGCATATGACAACCCTTTTATGCTTTCTGAATTTGATGAGCATATTTATGGACAAGAAACCAAAAGGATATCAAAAGCTGAAATTTTTGATGAATATGTTTCATATATGACATCGAAAGAATCACAAGGCTATGACTTATCGCGCATGGTAAAACACCTCTTTGGTTTGTCAAAAGGAGATCCTCATGCAAAAGCTTTTAGAAAATTGGTTTTAGAAGCGATTAGATTAAAAGATATAACACCTTATAAGAGTGACTTACGTCAATTATTAGTCAATTAAAAAGTCGTCCATATCATCTGTAAATTCATCTTCAATATTTAGACCATCTTTAATTTCATATTCTCTTGATTGTGAATATGAGTCTCTAACAAAATTGTATTTATCCCCTGACAACAAGCTTTCAACCTCTAATAGCCTTTCTCTAGTCTCTATAGCATCAAGGGCACTCAAAGATAGTCTGACATTGCTATCATCCATGTGAAATGTAACTTCAAGAAAGGATGAAATTGGTCTGCTCAATAAATCTCTTGTACTACTAGGCCCCAAAAAAGGTACCATTAAATATGGACCCGGTGATACGCCCCATAAGCCAAGAGTTTGACCAAAGTCTTCATCGTGTCTTTCTAAACCCATTGAAGATGCTGGATCTAAGATACCACCTAGACCTAAAGTAGAATTAATAAGAAATCTTGAAAAATCATTGGCTGCATATTTTGGCTTGCCTTGAAGCACCTGATTTAAAGTGTTGTCTATTTCTTTTAAATTTCTAAAAAAGTTAGTTATCCCATTTTTAATTGGATCAGGCGTCTTTGAATAAGTTAATGCAATGGGCTTTAGGGCTACTTCATCTACTTTTTCGTTGATATTAAAAAATGTTCTATTTACCCCCTCTAAAGGATCATTAACTTCAGCAAATATCAAAGGAGTCACTATCAAAGGTAATATAAATAAGAATTTTTTCATAATTTTAGTTTTTCTAATAGATTCGTAGCTATCAACTCAACTTCTAAATTTTCTATATCAAAATTGAACTCATAGATCTCATCGTTGAAGTTCAAGCCACCAATGAGCGTAATATTCCTTTCTAAAAAATCAGTATATTCATATTTTTTATTTTGTCTAAAAATATTATTTTCAATAAAACCAAGTATATTTGTATTTAATTTAGAAAATGTAGAAAATGATTTTAATGTATCTTGTATAGAAAGTTTGCTAGGTGTTGTTACAAGCAAGGCATGGTCTGGTTTAATCTCAGAGACAACAGTTAAGTAAGCATCACCGGTGCCTGGTGGCATGTCAATAAATAATATATCTAGATCTCCCCATAGGGTGGATTGCATAAGCTGTCTTATAGCGCCGCTTAGCATAGGACCTCTCCAAACAGCAGCTTTATCTTCATCTAAGATAAACCCCATAGAGCTTAATTTGATGTTATTAGCCATTACAGGTATGAATACTTTTTTGCCATTAATACTTGTTATATCAGGCTTTGAATTAATAACATTGAATAATATATGCTGGTTAGGGCCATATATATCAGCATCGAGAATGCCTATCTTGAGTGATTTTGATAAATGTGATGCTAATGCTGCAGTTATGGTGCTTTTACCAACACCTCCTTTTGCAGAAGCAACTGCTATTATTTTTTTTATGGACATATATTTTCTATTTATTCACATATAATACATTTTATATATGAGCGAGAATACCAAAAACAAAAGAAAACTTATCGTGACCAGTGCCCTACCATATGCAAACTCATCTTTGCATTTAGGACATATCCTTGAAGCAGTTCAAACGGATATTTGGGTAAGGTTTCAAAATCAAAACTTAAATGAATGTCTTTATTTTTGTGCAGACGATACACATGGCACCCCTGTAATGCTTAAAGCACAGGAGCTTGGACTTTCACCAGAAGAGCTTATAAAAAATGTAAAAAAGGATCATATAGAAACATATGAAAAATACGGTATAGATTTTACAAATTTTCACTCTACCCATTCCGATGAAAATAAAAAAATTGCCCAAGAGATATATATGTCAGCAAAAGAAAACGGCCTGATAAAAAAGAAAGTTATCAACCAGCTTTATGACACTAAAGAATCTATGTTCTTGTCAGATAGATTCATTAAGGGTACTTGCCCAAAATGTTCTGCAGAGGATCAATACGGAGATGGTTGTGGTGTTTGCAATGCTGCATTTTCAGTTGAAGAGCTAATTAATCCCATTTCTACATTATCAAATACTAAACCTATACTTAAAGAGTCTGAGCACATTTTTTTTGATCTACCTTCAAAAAGTGAATATATTAAAAAATTTCTATCAGAGGCAACACTTCAAGAACCAATCATTAATAAGCTTCATGAATGGGTTGGTGATGGCTTAAAAGAATGGGATATATCTCGTGATGCGCCTTATTTTGGCTTTCAAATTCCAAACGAGCCTAATAAATTCTTTTATGTATGGCTTGATGCACCGATAGGCTATATAGCTTCTGCAATGAATTGGTCTGTTAAAAAAAATATTGATATATCTGATTTATGGTTTAAAAACTCAGAATATGAAATTCATCATTTCATTGGAAAAGACATATCTTATTTTCATGGGTTATTTTGGCCAGCACTTTTAGAATCATCTAAATACAAATTACCTGATGGTATTCATGTGCATGGTTTTTTAACACTTAATGGTGAGAAAATGTCTAAATCAAAGGGTACAGGAATTATGGCAAGTGAGTTTGCTGATATTTGCGACCCTGAAACATTAAGATATTATTTTGCATCTAAACTAAACAATAAAGTAGAAGACTTAGATTTAAATCTTGATGATTACGTTCAAAAAATAAATTCAGATTTGGTTGGAAAATATTTAAATATAGCTAGCAGAAGCTCATCATTTATTTCTAAAAATAATAATAAGTTGCTTACCACATCAGATTCAGCCTTGCTCAAGGATATAGAAGCTAACAAAAACATAATCATAGAACTTTATGAAACTAGGCAATACTCAAAGGCTGTAAGGCTGATTATGGAAATGGCGGACGAAATAAATAAATATATAAATGAAAATACGCCATGGAAAAAAGATACTAATGATGCGGCAGTTATAGCCTCAGTAGCATTAAATGGCTTTTATTATTTAAGTATTTATCTAAAACCAATAATACCAAGCATAACGAAATCTGCTTTTAAGTTTTTAAACAACCCGCCATCAAATTTTGATTGTGTTGGGAAAGAATTGCCACATGAGATAAATAAATATAATCCAATATTGAATAGATTGGAAAAAATAGAATTAAAAAAGGAAGAAAAAATGGAAGATCTAAATACTATTAATATTGATCAATTTGTTGATATTGATTTAAGAGTTGCAAAAATTATAAAAGCATCCCATGTGGAAGGTGCTGATAAACTACTTAAACTGGAGTTAAGCGTAGGAGATTTAGGCAAAAGACAAGTCTTTGCTGGTATTAAAAGCGCTTATGAGCCTCAAGATCTAGATGAAAGACTTGTAATTCTTGTATCTAATTTAAAGCCAAGGCAAATGAAATTTGGTCTTTCAGAAGGTATGGTTCTTGCATCATCTGATAAAAAAGGTGGTGTATTTTTAGTATCTCCAGACGAAGGAGCAGTCGAAGGTCAGAGGGTCAAATAAATGAAAAAAGAGATAGATATTGTTGTAATTGGCGCAGGTCCTGTTGGGTTATTTACAGTCTTTGAAGCAGGTTTGCTTGGTCTTAAATGCATTTTAATTGACAACTTAGACAAAGTTGGTGGACAGTGTGCTGAACTTTACCCAGAAAAACCAATATATGATATTCCAGGGGTGCCATTCCAAACAGCTCAAGAGCATGTTGATGCATTGGTTGAGCAGATTAAACCATTCGAGTATGAGGTTTTTCTAAACCAAAGGGTTGATGAATTAGTAAAGATAAATAATGATGATGGTGGTGGCGAGTTTTGGTCTGTTAAAACCAATGCTAACAATGAATTTATTACAAAAAATGTTTTTATAGCTGCAGGCGCTGGTTCTTTTGAACCAAGAAGGCCCCCAAATATAGATGATCCTGATCAATTTAAAGATAAAGGCGTGACTTATGCTGTTCGCTCAAAAGAAACCTATAAAAATAAAAATGTCTTTATATTTGGTGGAGGGGATTCAGCCTTAGATTGGACAATAGAACTTTCGAAGATAGCAAAAAGTATTAGTCTTGTTCATAGAAGAGATGCTTTCAGAGGGGCCCTTCATTCTGAGGAGCAAATGAGAGATCTTGTTAAAGATGGTAAGGTAAAACTCTTAACACCTTATGTTATTGATGGCATAGATGGATCAGATAAAGTTACTTCTGTTTCATTAAAAAACTTTGACACAAAAGAAATAGAATCTTTTGATGCTGATGAGCTTCTTTTCTTGTTTGGTTTAAATAAGAAGCTTGGGCCTATTTTAGACTGGGATATTGAACTTAACTCAAAAAAGATAAAAGTTAATACAGAAAATTTTGAAACCACAAAAGAGGGAATTTTTGCTGTTGGAGATATTAATGATTATCCAGGCAAGCTTGACCTAATACTTTCAGGCTTTCATGAAACTACATTAGCAGTTCAAGAAGCATACAAGAGGATTAATCCTGGTGAAAGAGTTCCTTTTGGCTATACAACATCAAACTCCAAGCTTCAAAAAAAACTTGGTGTTCTTGAAGAATAGCTTTGGAACTTATAGACATAATTCACAAAACACTCCCACAGATTCAATGTGGCAGATGTGAAACGCCTGGCTGCTACCAATATGCAAATGATATAGCTAATGGAGCACCACATGACCGATGTGTACCAGGCGGAGCTGAAACCCTTGATAAGTTAAATATTATTCTTGATAAACAAATAAATAATGTTGATCTTAAGTTTGGTCCAAGCATACAAAAACAAAAAGTTAAAATAATAGAGGATGACTGTATAGGTTGTAAAAAATGCATTGGAGCCTGCCCAGTGGATGCAATTGTTGGTGCTACCAACTTAATGCATTCAGTTATAGATGATATTTGCACAGGTTGTGAGCTTTGCATTGAGCCCTGCCCTGTTGATTGTATTGAAATTGTAGAGTCTTCCTCATCAGAGGCTAAAGGTCCGCGAGATAATTCTCAATATTATTTTGATCTTAAGGAGTCATTAAATACCAATGCTAAAAGAGAGAAACTTGTTAATAATTCCCCAGAAAATCTAAATATTAGTGATGAAATTAATATAAGAATTGCTAATAGAAAAGTAGATAAGTTAGCTGCATTAAATAAAATGCAATCTACTATTGCTAAAGAGGATCTTATTAAATTACATGAATTTAATCCAGAAGATGCATCCAATTTTATAGAGGATAAAAATGATTCTTAAAGAAAGGTTTAGAAAATATCTCCCCGTAGTAGTGGATATTGAAACTGGTGGTTTTGATCCATTAAATAATGCTATTTTGGAGATTGCCATAACCTTAATTGAAGAAATAGATGGGCAATTAGAAGTTGGTGATACATTCAGGCATCACATTGAACCATACGAAGGCCTAGCTATCGAAAAAGAGTCCCTTGAATTTACTAAAATAGATCTCAATCACCCATTAAGAATTGCTGTTAGTGAGAAAGAGGCATTAACTGATTTATTTAAAATTATTAACAAAGCAAGAAATAAATATGAATGCTCAAGAGCAATTTTAGTTGGCCATAATGCCCATTTTGATAGCTCATTTATTAATGAGTCTGTTAAACGAAATGGTATAAAAAAGTCGCCCTTTCACCCTTTTTCAGTCCTAGATACAGTCAGTTTAGGAGTTTTAGCAACAAACCAAACAGTGCTTGCTAGAGTCTGCGATTCATTACAAATAGATTATGATTCAAAGAAAGCTCACTCAGCTGCTTATGATTCTGATGTTACTGCTAAAGTTTTCTGCAAAGTAGTAAATGAGTATAAGTCTACTTAGAAGCTTCTTCTAAAACTTTCTTAAGCTCTCCGGATTCATGCATTTGGGTCACGATATCTGCTCCACCTATGAGCTCTCCACTAACAAAAACTTGAGGAAAAGTAGGCCAATCAGATACTGAAGGCAGTGTAGACCTAACCTCATTATTTTCAAGAATATCAACATATGAAAATTTAGCCTCGCATTCAACGAGAGCCTGAACAGTTCTGGCAGAAAAACCACATTTTGGTTCGTAAGGTGTGCCCTTCATATAAATTAATATAGCATTTTCAGCTATTTGGTCTTTTAGTTTCTGTTCAATGTCCATTATTTATCCTTTTATAATATCTATATATTTCTTTATAGTGTCATCAAAGCCAAAATTCAAGGCATCAACAATAATTGCATGCCCTATTGACACCTCATCTATTAAGTCTAAATCTTTTAAGTATTTAAGATTTGATAAGTTTAGATCATGTCCAGCATTAATATTTAATCCTTTGTCTTTGGCTCTTTCCAAAAAGAGCTTCAATGAATCAATGATTGTAAAATCTTTAGCTGCAATCAATTTAGAAAATGGTCCAGTATGAACCTCTATTGTATCAGCACCAACTTTTAAACAATAATCCAGGATCTCATAATTAATGACATTATTAGAAGTGCTATCTACAAATAAACTAACCCTTGAATTAAAATCAAATGATCGAATATGCTGAATAGATGTAGCAAGCTCTCTCTCATTAAAGCCTAGCACCCAACCGTGATCAGATGTAACTTGATCAAGAGAATCAGGAACTAGCGTAACCTGTTCAGGTACTGACTTTCTAACAAGGTCCATAAAACCACTATATTCTCCAGAAGCTTCTGAGAATGGATTACCCTCAATATTAAATTCAACTTTTCTATCTTTGCATATTGAAGATATTGATACTACGTCCTCACATGTGGCATGCCTTTGATCAGGTCTTGGGTGAAGAGTAAGACCATCTACACCTAAATCAATAGCTCTATAAGCATACTCTTCAAGTTTTGGATAATTTTCACCCCTTGCGTTTCTTAATAATGCTATTTTGTTAAGGTTTAAGCTAAAGTTCATAATAATATTATATGTTCAAATAACATTTACCTATATAGATCATCTTTCTTTTCTACAATTAAATCTATTGCATTATTTATATCGTATTTATCTTTATTAAATCCTTTGAGTAATATTACAGGTTGCATATCTGATCCTTGGCCCATTAATAGCCCAGATGCAGCTGCTATTTCATCAGCAATAGCTATCTCTGTATTTTTTAGCAGATTGCCATAAATATCCTTATCACCAGTTAAATCTATTAAGCTTTGCAGATTGGCGCTTGCTAATGCAAAATTTGTAATCCCAGATCTATATGGCCTAGTCATAGAGTCGGTTATAACAACTGAAATATTTTTTTCTAATTTTTGGGATAACTTTTTTTGAATTAAATCAGCGCTTTTAGATGGGTTTTCTGGCAAAAGTAAAACCTGGTTTATTTCTTGTGAAATATTAGATTTATCTATGCCCGCATTTATGTTGATGAACCCTAATTTATGCTCAACTATAATTACATTTTTACCAATACTTACAATTTCATTTGATTCATTTATTACTGCTTGAATGAAATATGGGTCTCTATTCATTTTTTCTGACAAGCTTACAGCTTCGCTTGAAAGGCTAAGGCTACTTAAGTTTAGATATCTATCTTCAGCTTTTGAAATTATTTTTTGAGCAATTATAAAAACATCACCATCACATATGTCTATATGATTTTTTAATATTGAATCAAAAATAATTGAGTCTAGATGATCGCCTGGCTCAATAAGTGGAAAATTTTGTAAGGCTAAAAGTTGAATTTGTTCCATAGCAAAACATATAACAAAGTGGATATTACAATACCATATTTAATGTAGATTAATCCTGATGTATACTTGAAAAAATGACAATATTAGATCAAAAATTACTAGATATATTAGTTTGTCCTGTCACAAAGGCCGCACTTGAATACGACAAAGAAGCTAATGAGCTCATATCTATAGAAGCTGGACTGGCTTACCCAATAAAAGATGGCATACCTGTAATGCTTCCAGAAGAAGCTAGAAAGGTTTAGATAGCAGTTAATTTAGTTACCCAGCTACTTCCTTCCAAATAAATAATTTTGTTGATAAGAAGGTTCCAACTATTATCCACATAACCATCCCAATAAAATTGCCAAACAAATCAAAGATCATCAACCCGTCGTTAGCAACAAGTCTCAAAGACTCTACAAGGATACTCAGCGGAAGAAGTGCAGCAAAAGGGTGAATTAATTCAGGGAGACTTTCAATAGGAAAAAAGACTCCAGAGAGAGCTAATTGAGGGTATATAAAAATACTAGCGAGAACCCCTACTGATTCTTGTGATTTTGCTAAGCTACCAATTGAAAAACCTAGAGTTAAGAACATCAATATGCCAAGCATAATCATAAAATAAAAAGTTAAAAGACTTCCTACAATTTCAACATCCAAAGCAAATAATGCAAAGCTAAATACAATAGTTAGCTGGGCTATAACAATTATCATTCGAGCAAGAACAATAGCGGTAACAAAATCTATTGGTTTTATTGGTGTAACAAATAAACGTTTTAATATGCCTCGCCTTCTAAACTCAACAACATTAAAACCACTACCAGCAATACTAAGATTCATCAGCATAAACGCCATTATTCCTGGTAATAAAAAATTAATATAGCTTAAAGACCTTGATTTTATATCCTCTAAAGTCAAAATAAATAATGGTTCAACCTTGGTTAATTCTCTTTCAATTTCTAATAATGAGTTATTTAAAATTGGTTTTATTGTTTGAATAAATTGGATGTCAGAACTATCAACCAACAACTTTATATCTGTGGCTATAGACTTCTCAGTCATGCCAATAGGTATAACAAGGCCAGCTTTTAATTTACCGCTAATAAGATCTTCTTTTAGTGAATTCTCATTTTTAATTACTATATTAAATAAATTATTTTTATTAAGGCGTGATGTAAATTGTTGTGAAAGAATTGTATTTGATTTATCGACAAGCCCTATGTCTATTGGATCTTCATCACCCTCATTAAAAGCAACTATGCCTAAAATGACCATAGGTAAGATAAGGCTAAAAATAATATACTGTTTGTTTCGAACAAACATTTGTATAAATACTTTTGTTAAGTAGAGTTGTTTTTGCGTTAGCATATCAATCTCTCAACCCATGTCCTGTTAATGCCATAAAAACATCTTCCATATTTCCCCTTGCTACTTCCTTTTGCTTTTCTGGTACATGCTTTGATATTAAGTTTTGAGGAGTGTCTTCAGCAATTATTTTTCCGTAATCCATTATTGCTATTCTTCCGCATAGGTATTGGGCTTCTTCCATATTATGGGTAGTAAGAATTATGGTCATGCCTAAATTATTTAAATTTGTTATTAAGTCCCATAAACTTCTTTTTGCTTGAGGGTCTAAACCTGTCGTTGGCTCATCTAGAAAAAGTACTAATGGATTATTGACAAGAGCGCAGGCAATGGAAAACCTTTGTTTTTGTCCTCCTGAGAGCTCATTGGCATATGAATTAGCTTTATCAGACAGGCTAACTTTCTTTAAAAGAGTCAATGGGTCATTTTTTTTGTTATACAAAGCACTAAATAAATTAAGCAATTCTGAAAGTGTCATATTATCAAAGTACTCATTTGATTGAAGCTGGACACCAATAAACTCTTTTACTTTGTATGGATTTTTTGAAATATCAATTGAATTAATTGATGCAGAGCCACCATCAACATCCTTTAAACCCTCTAAAATTTCTAACGTTGTTGTCTTACCTGCTCCATTTGGTCCTAAAATACCAAAAATCTCTCCTGAATTAATACTCAAGGATACCCCATCTACAGCATTAAATTTCTCCCCACTGTTATCTGGGTCTGTATAAGATTTTATAAGGTTATCTGCTTTGATTATGGCCATTAGCTTACTTTATAGAATTACTTTGGTGGTTTATATAAAAAGTTAGATTAAAAGCAAATTTATATCCGCCCATATATATACTCCATATAAAGAAAATTACATTAAGTGTACAATTTGGTGTACAAAATCATGTAAAAAAGCATAATAAACGCTTAAATATTTTGGACTTAAATTCATTAAATAATGAAATTAAGATACTTTAGAAATTGTATTTATTACCATTGCGCCCGTAGCTCAGCTGGATAGAGTACTTGGCTACGAACCAAGGGGTCGGGAGTTCGAATCTCTCCGGGCGCGCCACTCACTAATAACCCAAATTATTTAGTGATTTTTTCTAGCCAGTTAACTTTTCAAGCTTTGTAACATTCTCAACCCATTCCTTTTCAACTTTCTCAACTTCATTTGATAGTTCTAGCTGATTTCTAATTAAGTCCTGAAGGTTATCACTTGGATTATCTGAATAAAGATCTGGGTTAGCTAGCTCTTCGTTGGCATCATTGAGCTTTCTATTAAGCCTTTGTAGGCGTTTTTCTAGTTTTGATATTTCTGATTTCAAATTCTTGCTTTGCCTAATACTATCTTCATGATCGATTGGTTTATTTTTTTTCTTCTTAGTTATACTCTTGTTATCAGAATTTTTAATATCAAGAATAAGGTTCTTATAATCTTCCAAGTCACCATCAAAAACCTCTAACTTCCCCTTGTCAACAAGATAAAAACTGTCAACAGAACTATTTAACAAATGCCTGTCATGAGAGATAAGAACAATTGCCCCTTTGAAACTTTGAATTGCAACCGTAAGTGCGTGCCTCATTTCCATATCAAGATGGTTGGTAGGCTCATCCATTAGCAGTATATTTGGTTTCTGGTAAGAGATTATTGCAAAAGCCAATCTAGCCTTCTCACCTCCTGAGAAAAGTCTAATGGAATCCTTTACCTTATCTCCTTTAAAATTGAAGCCGCCAAGATAAGTTCTAATTTGTTTTTCTGATTTTGTTTCATCAAGTCTTTGTATATGAGTAAATGCAGAAATAGTTAGATCCAGATCATCAACTTGGTGTTGAGAGAAATAGCCGACCTTAAAATTAGCGCCTGTTTCCCTGTCACCATCAAGGAGTTTCAAATCTCCAACAATGGATTTAATCAATGTTGATTTACCTGCTCCATTTGGGCCAAGCAAACCCACTCTATCACCTGGACATATTGTAAAATCAACACTAGTTAGTATTGGATCTAAATAGCCCATCTCAGCCTTCCTAATTGCTACCAAAGGGTTCGAAATTTTGTCTGTTTCAGATATTTTAAAATTAAAAGGGGAATCTATGTGGGCTGGGGCTATTAACTCCATTTTTTCAAGAGATTTTATTCTACTTTGCGCTTGCCTTGCCTTTGTTGCTTTAGCTTTAAATCTATTAATAAAGCTTTGCATATGTGCTACTTCTTTTTGTTGCTTTATATAATTACTTTGAATTTCAGCCATTTTCAGAGCTCTCAATGACTCAAATTGTGAATAATTTCCTTTATAAATTTCAATCGACTGTCTGTGCAAATGGGCTACAAAAGTTACACAATCATCTAAGAAATCCCTATCATGTGAGATTAAAATTAATGCACCTTGAAAATGCTTAATCCAGTTAGAAAGCCAAAGAATAGCATCTAAATCCAAATGGTTTGTTGGCTCATCAAGCAACATAAGGTCAGATGGTTGCATTAAGGTTTTAGCTAAATTAAGACGTACACGCCAGCCACCAGAAAAAGCCTTCAGAGGTTTATTGAATTCATTTGATTTAAAGCCTAAGCCTACTAACAATTGTTCTGCTCTAGACTTTGCAGAATAACCATCGAGAGAACTAAAAACATCATAAAGCTCTCCTAGTTTTTCGTAATCACCATTTTTCTCAGCTTCATTGATTTGATTTTGAATATTTACTAAATGGGAGTCTCCTGAAAGCACATAATCAATTGCTAACTCTTCTGTTCCTTTAATTTCTTGAGCAAGATAGGAAATGCGAAGATCTGCAGGATAACTTACAGTGGACTGATCAACTTCTATTTCTTTTTTAATGACCTTAAATAAACTGGTTTTACCTGTACCATTTGCTCCAACTAAACCTACTTTTTGGTGGTGATGAATAGTTAATGAGACATCATTAAATAGTGTATTTCCACCAAGTACCAGTTCTAAGTTGTTAAATGAGAGCATTATCTTTTTTTTAAAAAATTAAGTATATCTAAAATTATCTTCATAAGTCTTTGGTTAATAAACCTTGGGCTGCTGCATATGCAGAGGACCAAGCCCATTGAAAATTGTAGCCACCTAGGTGACCTGTTACGTCTAAAACTTCACCAATAAAATATAGATCTTTCTGCCCAATAACCTCCATAGTTTTTGAGCTGATATATTTTGTGTCTATTCCACATAAAGTTACTTCGGCCGTCCTATATCCTTCAGTAGAGGATGGTTTAATATTCCAAGCATGTAAGTTTTTAGAAAGTGCCTCTATTTGATTGTTAGACCACTCACCCAATCTTAGATCAGCAAAATCAGGCCAAAAAATATGCTCTAGCTCATCGACAATAGCCTTTGGTAATTTTGATGAGATAATTGTTCTAAGTTTCTGTTTTGGGGTATTTTTTTTAGAATCTTTTATAAAAGCTTCAACATCAATTTTTGGGAAAAGATTGATTGAAATCTCATCACCTAAAGACCAGTAATTAGAAATCTGTAATATTGCTGGCCCGCTAAGACCCCTGTGAGTAAAAAGCATATCTTCTGTAAATGTTTTATTATTACAGCTAACTGAAATTGTCTGTGAAACCCCGGAGAGTTTTTCACAAATATTTTTTAAATGGTCGCTAAACATAAATGGGACCAAGCCTGCGTGAAGGTCTATAACATCTAAGTTAAATTGCTTGGCCAGTTCATAACCATACCCACTTCCACCAAGTGTAGGCACTGATAAGGCTCCTGTAGCAACAACCAAAGCCTTAGAAGATATTTTCATGGTGTAATTATTGGACTTAGTTTTAACTTCTGCATTCAAACTATACACATTATCTTCATTGCTAAAGTTTATATTTGAAGGTGAGGCATTTGTAATAATAGTTACGCCCACTTTATTACATTCATCAAGAAGCATTTTTACTATATCTTTAGCAGAATTTATGCAAAAAAGCTGGCCATGCTTTCTTTCCTCATATTCAATACCATGACTCTCAACAAGGTCTATAAAATCTTGAGGTTTATATCCAGATAGCGCTGATTTTGAGAAATGTTTATTTTTAGATATGAAATTGTCTGGGTTAACTTCAAGATTGGTGAAGTTACAGCGCCCGCCTCCAGACATAAGTATTTTTTTACCAACTTTATTAGCCTTTTCTAAAACAAGAACTTTATTACCGTTTTTTGCAGTCTCAAATGCGCAGAAAAGACCTCCTGCACCACCGCCAAGAATAACAACATCATATTTAGATATCTCGACCATGACTAATTTGTTTAATGCTATCCTTTTCGCGACCTTCTTCTGTTCTTAAAACCACCACGATTATGAAACTTCTTATTATTAGGTTTTTGTTTTTCTTTTGCAGGAACAACATGCTCCGGTTCAAAACCATCTATTTCAACCCGTTCCAGCTTTTGATTCAGAAGCTTTTCAATATCACCCAACAATCTAAACTCATCTGCGCTAACTAAAGTTATAGCCTTACCCTTATCTCCGCCTCGGCCCGTCCTTCCAATTCTATGAATATAATCCTTGGCAACTGTAGGTACGTCAAAATTAATAACTTGGGACATTTTTTTAATATCAATACCTCTAGCCGCAACATCGGTAGCTACTAAAATTTTTACCCTATTATTTTTAAAAGCATCTAAGGCTTTCATTCTATTGTTTTGGGTCTTGTTGCCATGAATAGCTTTAGCAGAAATTTCTACTTTCTCTAGTTGCTTTTGAAGCCTATCAGCACCGTGTTTTGTTCTTGTAAAAACAAGTGCCTGATCCCAGTCTTGCGTCTCAATAAGCTCAATAAGCAGCTCAGCTTTTCTAGATTTATCTACCGGATGACAGTAATGCTCTATATTCTCACCAGTTTCCCCATCAGAAGTTACAGAAATTTCTATAGCCTTATCGGCCATTTCTTTTGCAAGCTTTCTAAAAGGGTTAGAGAAAGTAGCTGTAAACATAAGATTCTGGCGCCTATCAGGTAAAAGATTGGCAATTTTTTTTATATCGTGAATAAAGCCCATGTCCAACATTTGATCAGCTTCGTCTAATACAAACAATTCTATGTTTTTAAAATTTACTGCCTTTTGATTGTATAAGTCTAATAATCTACCCGGTGTCGCAACAAGAACATCTACGCCCTTTCTTAATTTAAGGCGTTGATTATGTATTCTGGCTCCCCCATAAACAGCGGTAGACCGGATACTTAAGTATTTACTGTAGGTATTTACACTCTCTCTGACTTGTGCAGCTAGCTCTCTTGTGGGAGTTAGTATTAAGGCCCTTAACTGATGTCCTTTATAGTTATTTTTAGGATTTGATAATAAGCTTAATATTGGCAATACAAATGCTGCTGTTTTACCAGTTCCGGTTTGAGCAGCTGCCATAACATCGCTCTTATTCAGAATTGCAGGTATCACTTCTTCCTGAATTGGAGTTGGTTTTTCATACCCTTGATCTTTAAGAGATCTTGTAATTGAGTCTGATAGATTCAGATCATTAAAATTCATTAAATCCTTTGTTAAATTATGATTGAAGGGTATACAAGAGAGCCTTGAAGGTCAATCTTAATAAATTTTAAATATCTAAATAGAGTGAAGTTTTTGTTCAGGTATAGAGTTCTTTATACCAGTAACAACATTGCTACTATCAAAATATATGAGTGTAGGTTTATGTGTATTCGCTTCTGCTTCATCGAAGCTTCCATAAGTACAAATTATGACAACATCACCAACTGACACTTTATGTGCTGCAGCACCATTAACTGAAAGAGTTTTTGACCCTGGTTCTGCTAAAATGAGGTATGTAGAAAAACGTTCTCCATTGGTAACATTATAAACATCAACTTTTTCATATTCCTGCATGTTGGCAGCATCTAAAAAGTCCTTATCAACAGCACATGAGCCTTCATAATCTAGCTCAACTTGGGTTACATTAATGCGATGTAATTTTGATTTAAGTAATGTTCTATTCATATGCA